>Ga0180009_10000798_pt1 | contig 40736 bp, 35 predicted proteins | sample OS_PC_MetaG_FD_123537 | JGI IMG/M metagenome (GOLD analysis project Ga0180009, IMG submission 123537) | Groundwater microbial communities from the Aspo Hard Rock Laboratory (HRL) deep subsurface site, Sweden - OS_PC_MetaG | ecosystem: Environmental > Aquatic > Deep subsurface > Groundwater...
CTCCCGATGAAAATCGGGATCACCATCCCGACTTCGCCCACCAAAGCCTCATGTAAATGAGATGATGGTGGGTTTTTTTATTCTCCGGGATGTAGTCTCGCCTCAGGCGAGACGCCACGTTCAGGACGTGGAGGTCGTGAGTTCTCCCGATGAAAATCGGGATCACCATCCCGACTTCGCCCACCAAAGCCTCATGGTATTGAGACGATGGTGGGTTTTTTCATTCTCCAGGATGTAGTCTCGCCTCAGGCGAGACGCCACGTTCGGGACGTGGAGGTCGTGAGTTCTCCCGATGAAAATCGGGATAACCATCCCGACTTCGCCCACCAAAGCCTCATGTAATTGAGACGATGGTGGGCTTTTTCATTCTCTGGAATGTAGTCTCGCCTCAGGCGAGACGCCACGTCCGGGACGTGGAGGTCGTGAGTTCTCCCGATGAAAATCGGGATCACCATCCCGACTTCGCCCACCTAAGCCTCATGGTATTGAGACGATGGTGGGCTTTTTCATTCTCCGGGATGTAGTCTCGCCTCAGGCGAGACGCCACGTCCGGGACGTGGAGGTCGTGAGTTCTCCCGATGAAAATCGGGATCACCATCCCGACTTCGAAATGGGAGTAATTCATCCTAAGAATGAAATATGCTAAAATGATGAAATGTTTTAATTTTTAAATCTCAAGACAATAGAAAACTTCTATTGAATTTTTTAAGGTGCAGGAAATATTAGTAAATTTGTATAAAACTGAATAGTAATGGAAAACTATAGAAGCAGAATAACTATAGATGATAGTATTTGCAACGGTAAACCTACTATCAGGGGAAAAAGAATTACCGTTAACACGATATTAGAGTTCCTGAGTGCCGGAGATTCCAGTGAAGAAATCCTGAAACAATATCCCGGTCTTGAGAAAGAAGATATTACAGCTTGTCTTCAATTCGCAGCGGATTTAATGAATAAAAACTTTATTATTAAACCTGTTGCATAATGACCAAATACATTATTGACGCAAACTTGCCATACTATTTCAGTATATGGAAAAGTGATTTTTTTATTCATGTTTTTGATATTAACGAAAACATGACTGATAATGAGAAATTTGAATATGCCATAAAGAACAATCTTACCATTATTACAAAGGATACCGATTTTTCAACTAAAGTTTTGTTTCAAGATAAACCAAAAGTAATTCACTTGAAAATAGGAAACATGAAAATACAGGAATTGTATAGTTTCCTTAATAAAAACTGGGATGAAATAATAAAAGTATCAGATTCACATAAACTTACTAACGTTTATATAGACCGGATTGAAGGGATAGAATAAAGCTCCTGCTTTTTAAAGTTTAGGTAGTGGTGAACTAATATTGTACATTTAATATACCTTCATTCATTCTTAATATTTTTGTGGCTATCTTTGAAAAACAATATCCAAAAATTAGCCCATGAACAAAGAATACAACGAAAGCAGGCGCAAATTCTTCAGACTTGCCGCCCTGGGAAGCCTGGGTGCAGGCATCCTGTCGCCCCTGGTGCTAAGGCCCTCCCGTCTCGGGACTATCGATGGCGGCGATGAAAAAACAAAGACCAACATTGAGGATGCTCTGAAGCACCCGCGAAACGAATATTCCATGCCCGGGAAATATCCCGGTAAGGTTGTTCAGATAAGCAATCCCTTGAGCGTAGTGGACGACCAGCCACAGGAAGAGGAAGCATACAGGATGCTTAAAGAGGGGATACTGGCACTGACCGGAGCAACAACCCTGGCGGATGCCTGGAGACAATTTGTCAATCCGGATGAGATTATTGGGTTAAAGGTGAACCCGGTTGCAGGTAAACCTTTGACAACCAGCCATGCCGTTACAAAATCCATTGTCAGGCAACTCCAGGAAGCAGGGATCCCAAAGGAAAATATTGTAATCTGGGACAGGCGCCTGATGCAACTCCACGAAACCGGCTATACCGAAGAAAATTATCCCGGAATAAAAATTATGGGAACGGAACAGCAGGATGCAGATGGAGGATTTTACGATAAAGATGGAGTTCTTTACGGTGAGAAAATGATCGATAAAGACTGGTATTACTGGGCCGACTGCGAAGAAGAATACGATGCCTACACCCTCCCCTACATGGTCAACAGCGGCAAGTATTCCTATTTCTCGAAGATATGCACACAGGAAATTGACAAGATCATCAACGTCCCCATCCTGAAAAACGCCGGGCCAACAGTCACCCTTTGCCTGAAAAACCTTGCCTACGGGGCTATCACCAATACCGGTCGCCTGCACAAGCCTCTCTGGTCGGAAACCTGCGCCGAGGTTTGCGCATTTCCTCCATTGAGGGATAAGGTGGTCCTGAACATCGTTGACGGGCTCAGGGGCTGTTTTGATGGAGGTCCCGGTGCCAATCCACAGTTCATCTGCAATTATAGCACCATGATTATTGGTACCGATCCCGTTGCCGTTGATCGTATCGGATACGGAATTGTCATTGCCAAAAGAATGGAAGAAGGGGTGCAGGAAAAAGAAAGCCCGGTAGGGATCAAGTTCATGCAACTGGCTGAAAAGCTGGAACTGGGTGTGTCCGATAAAGAAAAGATCAACCTGGTGGAGCTGAATATTTAACCGGGAAAAGCTTTAATATTCTTTACTATGAGATCGTTTTCAGGATTGACTCTGATCTTGTTATTTGGTTTTATCCATTGCAGTTCTATAGCTATAAGCCAGGAAATCTCTGAAATCGCAATAAATGATTTTCCGGGTTTCAGTTTAACCAGGAACGAATGTTTCGATGGCGGATCCTTATGGGGCTATATGAACGGCGGGGCAGATATTTACCTTGAATACGGCTTTGAGGCCCTGAGGGTAGAAGAATTTTCCGGTGATGGGGAAACACTCAAACTGGAACTTTTTAAAATGGAGGATCCTGTGTCCGCTTTTGGCATTTACAGCATCAAGACGTTTAAATGCAAGCAAAGCGATGTTCTTGTTACGCCGGATTGCCTGAACCGTTATCAATATCAGATTGTGTACGGCGATTTTTATGTCCAATTAATCAACGATAGCGGATCAGAACAAGCACAGCAAAAGATGGTCGAACTTGCGGAACTGGTTTTGAAAAAGCTGGAAGCGAAAAAATTGACCCTTCCTGTGAAATATCTTACTGACAGCATGGGGTTTTCCATCAATGAAATTAAGATGGCAAGAGGCAGGCTGGGCATTCAGAATTCTATGATGGACCTGGAAGATTGCTTTAAAGGGATTGAAAATTACCGTGTGTATTATGCCAGTATCGTAAAAGACAGGGAAAAGGTGAAGTTCTATGAGATCATTTTTGATACTCCGGAAATGAAAAGCAGATTCCTGGAAAACAATAGGGATAAAAGGGTTTGGGTTGAAAAGGAAGATGAAGTTATGGTTCTGATCCGGCAATGATGTAAATTATCCCGTGCGGGACGGCATTGATTCAAATCCACAACATTCCTATTGTTAATCGGATATTGGTATTAATTAACATATTATCCTTATATTAGCTTTTTCCAGCAAACACAAAACATAGTGCAGCATTCATGAAAAAGCGTTTTGTTCTGCCGCTTATCCTATTGGCATTATTTTCTTGTAAAAAGCATGAATTCCTGGGAGAATACCTGTTGGGGGAACTGGCATACACAAACCCTTATAACGGTTATGAAACCATCATTTTCCAGGGACCTGCTGATACCCAAGTAACTTTTACAGGGAAGGGCAGGTCAAGTTATACCACTGAGACATACATTGATAACTATATGGAGAAGTGGTATGCCTACGAAACGGATAATTGCCGGCTTGATGAAGAGCATGGGAAATTTACATTCAGGATCACCTTACAATCGCATTATAATTTCCGTTACAGCATGAGTGTTGCCTTGATCAATAACGATTCGGCTACTTTTGGTTTCTATAGTGCCTATGCTGGATATAATTTACCCTTATCTAAACAAAACCTTTTTACAGGGGATGTATATCTTGACAGCCTGGTTGTTTTAAACAAGGTTTATTACAATGTTTTCGTTTCCCCTTTTAATTCCTACTGGTATAAAAATGACAGTGTCTGTCCGGCATATTTGTATTATAACAAAGCATTTGGTTTGCTGAAAATTGAATATTCCGATAATACATCCTGGGACCTTAAGGAGATAGTCCACTGAGATGGTTGATGACAAAAATAACATATGCAACAATCTGATATGAAAAAAGTCCTTTTATCCTTACTGCTCCTGTTTGTCGCCATTTTATTATCAGCCCAGAATAAAGAATATGAGGATGTTGTTTATTTGAAGAACGGAAGTATTATATACGGACAGATCGTCGAACAGGTACCCGGGGAATATATAAAAATCAAGTCGGGTGAGAGAAATGTATTCGTTTTCAGGATGGAAGAAATTGACAAAATCGTGGTGGAAGAAAAAAAGCCACCTATATCGCCCAGGAAACAGCGCTATAATAGTATTCAGATAAAGAAAAAAGGATATGAGGCACTGGTGGGTACGAGTTTTTTTGTTTCACCTCCCTATTTTTTTGGAGAGAATGAAAATCCGACCGCGAATGGTTTCGGGGTCTCACTGACCAATGCCTACCGGTTTTCACCCCGGTTTTCGATCGGTGTCGGGATAGGATTTGAAAGGTACGATGAAAAAATTAAAGCCCTTCCGGTATTCATTGACATACAATATTTGTTTGTCGAATACCCCGTGGCGCCTGCCATAAGCCTGAACGGCGGTTATGCGTTCGGATGGAGTACAAATGAAAGTATCCCTGAACGTTACAAGACCGGCGACGAGGCCGGAATATCCATTGCCCCCATGATCGGGGTGAAGTTCGTTTACCATAAACATGCCTCCCTCTTTCTCCGTTTAGGTTATAAATTGCAGGAGCTTTCCAGGTATGATGTGCATTATAATTATCCCTCTAACTCCTATAGCGTGGGAAAATACTTCTATAATATGATTTTAGTCAAGGCAGAATTTGTTTATTAACTTGCAGGATTATGAACATAGTCAGAATATTGGTTTTCATTTTTCTTGCCATCCTATCCTATCCTGCATTTACTCAGGGTACGAAACAGCTGGACCTGATACAACTTAAGAACGGAAGCAGAATAAGTGGAACCATTACTGAACGGCAAATAGAGGCCTATGTAAAAATTATGACCGAAGATGGCCATGAACTTGTTATAAGCATGGATGACATTGAAAAAATTGAAAAACTTGATATTAAGCCAAATGTCCAGTTGGGCAAACCAGGGAGGAAGAAAGACATCAAGAAAAGGGGGTTTGAGAGCCTGCTTGGATTTTCTGCATCCATTACCCCCTTATATTATCTTTATCATAATGAAGACCAGACCTTTTCTGTCGGTTTCAACTGGGTGAACGGGTACCGTTTCGCAGGAAAGTATTTCGTGGGACTTGGGGTTTCTTACGAACGTTATGAAAACAAAGTGGTGACCCTCCCTGTTTACCTTGATTTCCAGATGACTTTTCTTAACTTCTTTGTATCGCCCCTTGTTTCATTTTCAAGCGGTTATGCATTAGGGTGGAATGATGACCTGGATGGGAACGACAACGGGGGTGTTATGCTGATGCCTTCTATAGGGGCGAAGTTTTCTTTTTCCCGGCATGCAGGGCTAATCGTGCGGTTTGGCTATAAAATGCAGCAGATGAAGGTCTTTGATTTCAACAGGTATTTGTACCTCACGCGAGTGCCCGTTTCCAAAACGAAGTTGTATCATATGTTGGCGGTAAAAATTGAGTTTGTGTTTTAATCATAATGCTTTAAATTCACGTTCAGGTCTCTGATCGACTTTGCCTTGACTTTTTGCACATTTCACTGGTTTTTTGCCCTGATATTTTTAATATTTACTTGGTTTTTGCCTTAACTTTTTCCATTTTAATCTAAAATACTAATGAAACGCTTTGTTGATCAAAGCCTTCTGCATTGGAAATCAAATCCGGAAAGAAAGTCCTTGCTGGTCAGGGGTTCCCAACAGGAATGATTCATATCAAGTTACAGGATTCATGTTTCAAAACACAAACTGGGACCTGCGGCCTGCAAACTGCAACCTGGTTATTTCAACAGATTTCATCCCCTTTGTAATTCCCTCGTATTTTTACCGTACCTTCGCGCCCAATTTAATTTTATGACATTTAACGACTTAGGACTGCATGATCATCTCATCCGGGCAGTCACACAACTCGGATTTAAAAATCCAACAGAAATACAGGAAAAGGTAATCCCAATTTTTCTGGAAAACAAAAGAGACCTCATCGGGCTTGCACAGACGGGTACCGGTAAAACTGCTGCTTTCGGATTACCGTTATTGCAGCATATCAATCTGAATGATAATTCCACGCAAGGACTGGTAATTTGTCCGACAAGAGAACTCTGCATGCAGATCACCAAAGACCTTGAATCGTATGCCGTTTTTCTTGACAATCCGAAAATCACAGCAGTGTATGGGGGAGCCAATATAGAAGAGCAAATCCGAAAGGTCCGCAAAGGAGCCCATATCCTGGTTGCTACTCCGGGAAGACTGCTTGATCTCATTAAAAGAAAAACTGTAAATCTGGGAACTGTAAAAACGGTTATCCTGGATGAAGCAGATGAAATGCTCAATATGGGCTTTAAAGAAGACCTCGATGCCATTCTGCAAAAAATACCGGAAACCAAAAACACTGGACTTTTTTCTGCAACTATGCCCAAAGAGGTCAGAAGGATAGCAGAAAACTATATGACGGACCCAGTGGAAATTGTGGTTGGAAAAAGAAACAGTGCCGCAGCGAATATCGGACATCATTATTATATGATGAAAGAAAAAGACCGGTATTTTGCATTAAAGAGGATCCTGGATTTTTACCCGGAAATCTTTAGTTTGGTATTTTGCCGGACACGACATGAAACAGGGTCAATTGCTGAAAAACTGGAAAAAGACGGATACAATGCCACTCCGCTCCATGGCGACCTCAGCCAGGCTCAAAGAGATTCTGCCATGAAGAGGTTCCGCGATAGAACGGTGAAGATACTTGTGGCTACGGATGTGGCAGCACGCGGACTGGATGTTTATGACATATCCCATGTGATAAACTATAACCTGCCTGACGACCTCGAAGTATATACCCACAGAAGCGGCCGTACCGCCAGAGCCGGAAAATCAGGAATTTCAATTACACTTGTCAATACAAGAGAAAATCATCGCATCAGTCAACTGGAAAAAAACCTGAACATCAAAATTGAACACTTGCAAATTCCTGATGCTGAGGAAATCTGTGAACAACAAATGTATGCATTGATGGATAAGGTAGCAAGAACACCTGTAGACGATGAAGCTATAAACCGCTACTGGCCAATCATATACAAAAAGCTTAAAAAATACCCCCTTGAGGAAATTATCCAGAAATTCATTTCAGCGGAACTAAACACTTTCCTGGATTATTATAAAAACACCGGAGACCTCAATGCAAAAAAGGAATCTGATAAAAATGACAGAAGTAGCCAAAGAAAACCTGATAAGAGAAAAGATGCTTATAATAAAAACATCAAAGGTGGAAGCAAACGTTTGTTCATTAACCTGGGAGAAAGACAAAACATGAACAAAGGTGCGCTGGTACGACTTATTTGCAGTGAAACCGGGATCACCAGTGACAATATTGGCCAAATCAGCATCCTGAGTGGATATTCCTTCTTTGAAGTGAATGAAAAAGTGGCGGATAAAGTAATGGTAAAAATGAAATCAGGCACCTATGAAGGAAAGAGATTTGCAGTGGATACTTCCCAGGAAAAATCAAGGACAAGCAACAAGAGAAAAAAATGGTGATTATAAGCGGTGCTAAAAGGAAAATGATATAGAAAATAAGGGTGAAGGTTTATCAATTTACCAAAGAATACAAAACCCCATAGCATTCACACGGAGGTACTTTACAAACCGGACAATGGTGCCCTTCATCTCCTCCGACAAAGGTATTCCAGTATCCCTTTATTTCAAATGCAGGTTTTAGTCCAAACTCATCGAGCAATTTATGTGCATTGGTTATACCATGGATATCCTTCCAGGCCATAGCAACGATAGCATCTGCCTGGTTGAGGGATAATTGCCCGAAAGCCTCGCCCAGCATTTTTCTGCCCAGTCCCATTTTCTTTATATCATGATTGACGGCCATAGAATCTAAAATGCCAATCCGGTTCGAGCCAGGCATGACTTCATGTAGTAGGTTTTCCGGGAGCTTCAGATATTCAGCAACAGTTTTTTTATCAAATAACAGGGTTCTGACAAATCCCAACACATGACCGTCTTCTTGTGTGGCAACCTTGCAAAAATGCTGTTTGTCGTGGTTTAGACACTTCAGGAAATCACGTTCATAAAGATAATCATCACCAAGCTCCTTCCTGCTAAGAGCCACAACCTTCGGTAATTGTGCCTTCTCAAGGTCATTGATCCTGATTTCATTCCCCTTCCTGTGAAAATTCTCCTTCATAAAGCTTGATATTTCTTTCAAAAGTACTTTTTAAACCTGACGATGGCAAACCAGCACTTCGCTCTTTTCACCATGCCAGTTATGCATTCCGCTTCCCAGGCAATCCCGGTAGTCAGGACAAACGGCGCATTTCCCTTTCCTTGTCCAGCTTCTGTCGCGGAAAGGCAGGAATCTGTCCTGCCAAACCCTGTAAAAATTATCCTGGTAAATATTACCCTGTGAAAAAGAACGGTCGATATTAGGGCAGGCTGAAATGGATCCATCAGCCAGTACCGAGGCAATATTGATACCCGCCCTGCAAAAAAAGAAACTGTCTCTGACCTTCAATTCATATGACCCCGTATATCCTTCGCAGCTGAACTTTACATCCATAGCCGCTTCCTTCCTGGAGGCTTTAATGAATTCAAACATTTCCTTTAATTGTGCTTTATCCAGGAATAATTCAGAATGGTCTGCAGCCCTTCCGATAGGGATGATGGTGAACAAGCGCCAGGCCTTCACTCCTTTTTTCTGCAAATAGCATTTTATTTCAGGAAGTTCCCGGAGATTTCTCTGGTTCACACAAGTCACCACATCAAAATTCAGGCGTTTTGCATTGGCGGCAATAGATAATGCCTTGTCCACTTTCGCAAAACTGCCAGGCATATTCCGCAACCAATTATGGGAGTCTTCCAGGCCGTCCAGGCTGATGGTCAGTGCACCCAATCCGGCATTGAGAAGTTCATTCTGTCTTATTTCATCGTACAACTGCCCGTTTGTAACAAGCCCCCATCGCATGCCCCGCTTCCGGATCTCTCTGCCACATTCGGTAAGGTCTTTTCGTAACAAAGGTTCTCCTCCTGTCAGCACCACAATTAAGTTCTTAGCCGGATTTTTAATGGTATCAAGTGCCTGTAAAAAATCCTGCAGTGGCATATCAGGCAAAGTACTAGTGTTGCTGCAATCACTTCCACAGTGCAGACAATTCAGGTTGCATCGGGTAGTACATTCCCAGAATAAATAATTCAGATCATGAAGGTTGGTTTCCAGCTTCCTGAATCTCCGGAAAGCTATTTTCTTAAGGGCATCGACCATGTTAATACAGTTCCAGATTAATTTTCAGGAATACCTTGTCCTGTATCTGCTTAACAGTTGTATCAAAAGGCTTGTAATACCCGTTCCCTATTGAGTCTGCATCCTGAAATTCTATTTTAACACTATCCCTCATTGGCGTGTACATGGAAAATCGTCCGTTGGTATCGGTAAATTCTTGTTGTAAAGTCACGGGGATGATAACTTTTATGCCATTTAAGGGTATTCCGGTTTCTTTTGATAAGACTTCCCCTTCGACCAGAAAATCGGGCTCAATATCCTGCGGGGTTCCGTAACAGGCCTGGAAAATAAAAAGTGCGGAAGTAAAAGATAATCCACCAAGTATTCTTCTGATCCATTTTTGCATCATGTTGTTTTCTTTTTATACACAGGAATTGCAATTTACCCTGAAAGGATGTAAATATACAACAGATTGTTAATGGAAATATCCCCATAGCCTCACATAAAAGGATCAAAACAGGAGTTCAGCTTTAGCCAATTTCCCCCCGGTAAAAGTTTATTGGTAAAATGGTATCACTTATCACCGTATAACCCCATCCGGTTACCTTCACTGTCGGTGAAGATGGCAAAATACCCCCTTGCCTTCCGCCAGGATTTTGGTTTTAGGTTGCAAAAATATTTCCCATAACCCTTCTAAAATTGTAAAAATGGGACATAATGTACTGAACATCCATAATGCTCCCCAACATAATACGGGAACCAACCACTTTACTTATTCCTTTTAATCCAATATATAAATAAGCCTATAACAATTACTAAAGCCCCCAGGAAAACCGGGAGAAACCAAACGCTCAAACCTGTCGTTATTTTCAGGGAGACTTGAATTGTACTTAACCCTATATAAAAGAATCCGGAGGAAATAATAATATTTATAGCACGGATTAAATATATTGCACCTACTTTTTGTTTAGTTTGCTGCCCGTTTTGCTTTAACCGAAATCTCTCAATAAAACGGCTTAATAAAAACAAGCCGGAAAACATAAACAACGAAACGAAAGGAATAAGCCAGATGGATCTCTTGTGTCCAAACCCATCAGCCTCCCCTGTTGCATTGTAATGAACCGGAATTGTTTCGGGAATTTTATTATAATAATAAATTATAACCACAAATAAAGATAGCGTGAATAAAAAAGCGGTTATGTCTGATATCACCTTTAAAAATGATCGTTGATTTTTCATTCCCTGGAATTCATTTATTCAAAAATACTACTAATTCCAGAAGCAACCCTTCTATAGGTTAATTAAAATTTCTCAGCTTAGAATTGACTTTTGTAGTAGGAGAATATGGCACTGAGATTTTCATGTGATTATAATACTACCTCATAGCGTTGTTTTGCGAGTAATACATAAGGTATATAATCAAATCCTGTCAGAATAAGGTCTGAAAATATGTTTTCCGGATATAGTGTCTTCGGTGGTATAAACACTTTGAATTTATACTATTTTTATCGCAATAATACACTAAGCATTAACAGAATTAAAAATGAAAAGAAAACAATGGCTGTTAAGGAAGATCAATGGGATTTTTACTGTTGCAGCAGGCTTGTTCGGAGGTATGCTTTTCGGACAGTTCCCGCAATTCATTTCCCAATATATTCAACGTGTTGGAGGGCATATTGATGAAGCCAGAAATATTATGAATGAATATGATATTCCGGAAATTGCCGAAAGGATAATGTCTCTGGAAGCAGGATTAAACGCAATTACAGAAGCAGGTCCTTTTACCAAACTGTTTGTTTTCATTGGTCATGCTGATTGGAAAATTGCCCGAAAGACATGGGAAAACTTTATTCCTGGGATAACTTTCGATAGCGAAGGAATAACGTATATCATTGTGGGAGGTATCTCAGCTTTTTTGGTTTTCGACCTTTTAAAAACAATTATTTCAGCCTTTCTTTTTCCAAAAAGAAGGGATAAGGAAAGTCATTCTTATAAATTAAATCCTAAGTAAGGATCACTTATTATGCCTTTGAGCAGAAAAAACACTGTATCTCCAGTTCGTAGTTCACAATTTCTTTCCTATCGAAGAGTTTTTCCTGTTACTTTTAAAACATAATTTCGTCTAAACCGTTTAACAAAATCATTAAAAACCAGCAATAACATGGAAACGACATGTATCAGGTGTGGAGAACCTTTTGACACTGAAGAATTTGACCTGGATGTTTGTCCGAAGTGCGAAGCAGAATTAAATCGTCTTGACTCCGATGATTTTTACCGGGATGATGACCTGGATTCTGTGGATGAAGGATCGTATTCGGACGACAGCTACAATTATTAAGACAACAATGCCGGTATTACAGCCGGCGTTTGTTTAAAACAACTCCTTCCGGGCTTACCTCCAGGAGGTGACGGTGCCAGTTTCTGTCACGAAGGATTAGCTCAAAGGTGACCACCCCCTTATTATTAACGCGAATGTAATTCATGATCTTCCCCATGTCCCTGACCAAATCAGCGATTGCCAAGGGGATGGAATCAACTGAAAGATTTTCTTCCAGGATAAGAATTGTTCCCTGATCGCCAAATATGGCTATCTTTTCTATGCCTTCATCGTGAAACACCGCCTCAAATCCATCTGCTGCTTTATACCATTCTGTATTAATTGCCTCCGGAAATTCATTTTTAAATGCATCCAGGACTGATTCCGGTATTTCATTCAAACTACCCGTGGTTATATGACGGAGAAAATCCTTCATGTATAACTTTTTGATTAAACTTATGACGCTGTTCCGCTTACAAAGTCACATTATCCTTCCGGTTTCATCTCACGGTATAAATATAATACCCTTGCCTTTGCCCGCTTCAACCTCATTTTTGCTGCGCTTTCGCTGATCCTGAGCGCCGTACTTATATTGTGTATCGATATCCCATCCTGATATTTCATAAGCAACAGGGCTTTCTCCTCAGGATGTATCTTATCAAGTATTTTCATCAGCATATCATAATCCGTTTCTGAAAAATCCTCCTCCACCGGTTCAAATATATCCGGAAGAACATTATCCCTGTCCCAGTCGGGATAACTTATCTTCTTCTGTATCCTGAGATAATCAATACAATGGTTATAGGTAATGGAATATAACCAGGAAGAAAAAGACGACCTTCCCTGAAAGGTGCCCAACATTTCGAAAGCCTTGGCAAATATTTCCTGAGCGAGTTCCCTGGCCTTTTCCTTGTTTTTTACCATAGTATAACACTTATCCAGAACCCTTTGATAATACTTTTTGTAAAGGATGGAATACTTATGGCTCATCCCTTCCCGGAGAATGCTTCGGATGATTTCTTCGTCTCGGAATGCATTGTCGCCCATAACGGAAAACAGCTCAGTGTAATGCGAAGGTAATCATTTGCATAATACCGTTATATTTTTGGATATAATTATTCCCGATGAAAATATTTTCATTTTAATAATGTGACCAAAACATAATCTTTCGTCATAATGCAAAAACAATTACCCTGCCTCCGGGTACATGGATCGCTTCATAACCTGGATCAGGCAAAGCACAGTTTAATTAATTAAAACAGAATCTGAACCATGAAAATGAAAGTATTGTACGGGCTGTCCGCAGTGATTATGCTCGTAATGTTATCCAGTTGCAGCAAAGTCCCCCAGGCAGAAATCGATAACGCCCGTCTGGCTATCGAAGCCGCCCAAACAGCCCAGGCTGATGTTTATGTTCCAGAACAGTTCGCAGCATTGCAGGATTCATTCAATGCCGTAAATGAAAGTATTGAAACACAGAAATCCAAATGGTTCCGCAGTTTCAAGGCAGAAAAAGAAAAGCTTGCTGCCATCAATACCCAGGCCGAGCAGGTTAAAATGAATGCTGAAACCCGCATGAATGAGGTAAAAGCTGAGGTTGTTGCCACTATCGACGAGATCAAATCCTTGCAGGAAATGAACAACCAACTTGTCACACAAGCTCCCAAAGGTAAAGAGGGCGCTGCCGCTATCGAAGCCATCAAGGCTGATATTACCGTTGTAGATGCTGCACTCATAGAAGCACAGCAGTTATTCGACAATGGTGATTTCATGGCCGCTCTCAACAAAGTAAATGCTGCCAAAGAAAAAGCATATGCCATCAATGCCGAACTGAAAGAGGTGATGGAAAAATATGCCAAGATGAAAGGCGGCCGCAAATAATCAAAAAAATTTGAGTAATTCTTTAAAAAAGTCCCGGAACATTCCGGGACTTTTTTAAATTCACGGGTATGAAAAAGGGGAAGAGAAGAAAACTTAAGGTCATTATAATTCTGCTGCCGATCATCTTCGCTGTACCCGGATATTTCCTACTTTTTAACAGAACTGATAATCCATCCAGCAAGATCCGTGAGGCCAGAAACGCTTTATCGGAAGCAAAAAAAGTAAATGCCGGTAAATATGTCGGCCACCTCTATGCCGAAGCTCTGGGATTTTATGATTCTGCTATGATATTATGGAAGAAAGAAAATGAAAAACTCCCACCCTTTCGCAATTTCGATAGTGTGATCCTGTTTGCTGAAACCAGCCGGGAAAAAGCTGCAGAAGCATATAAACTCGCAGTTGCAGGTAATGCTCACCTGAAAAAGACTATGGAAAAAGACATTTCTTTGCTCGAACATGGAATTATACTTTTTGAAAACAGTTACTCTGTATTTCCTCCAGATCAGGAAACCACAAAAAACCTGGAATCAGGGAAACTACTTCTGGCTGAGAGCAAAATCCTCTTCCGTAAAAGCGAATACCATGCATGTGGAGAAAAATTGTTGTCGGCAAAATCACGTATTGAAAAGGCCCGTTTGCTTATGGAAAAAAAAGTAATCCAGTATTTTAGCAAATTACCCGAATGGAAATCATTGGCTGATAAAACAATAAGGACATCTTCCGGAAATGGTTCAGTAGCCATAATCGTGGATAAGTATGCCAGGACATGCACGGTTTATAAATCAGGCAAAACAGTAAAAGTCTTCCCAATCGAAATGGGTAAAAACTGGATGAACCATAAAAAGATGAAAGGTGACCATGCCACTCCGGAAGGAGCTTATAAAATTACCAGCAAAAAAGATGGAAACAAAACTAAATATTACAAAGCTCTGCTGATTGATTATCCAAATGAAAATGATAAACAGCGTTTCAAAAAAGATAAAAAGAAAGGACTTATCCCTCAGAACGCAGATATTGGAAGCCTTATAGAAATACACGGAGGTGGAGGAAGAGGAGAAGATTGGACCAGCGGGTGTGTGGCACTGACCAATGATAACATGGATGAGTTGTTTAAGCTCGTAAGTGTCGGAACACCTGTAACAATCGTAGGGGCATTGGAGGAGTTCAGGCCGGAAAACTAAACTGATCTGTTAACCATATTAATTACAATGAAAAATTTTCAGGATGTCACAAAAGCAATGGTAAACCTTTCCAGACATGTATACTCCATCATGCTATCCTTTTTCCAAAAAAATAGCATCCTGATAAAAAGTATCTTGTTTGCTCTTATTCTTGTATCTATTCTCAGTTTCTCCCTAATCCTCATTCCGTTTTTCCAGGAAAAATCTTTAGTTCTATTTGAAACACACCCCTTTCCTAAGGAAACTCCTACGGAAATTCAAAAAGAAATAGACAACCTTAATAAAAAACTCAACCGCAAAACCCCATCCTGGTCATATCTTGTGATAAACACTGCTGAAAACAAATTCAGGCTTTATTCCGGGAAAAAAGTTATACGACGTGGGATATGTTCCACCGGTAGTTATGTAATGCTTGAAAAAGACGATCAGGAAAAATGGATATTCAAAACGCCCAAAGGAGTTTTTACCGTTGGTGAGAAGAAAGTCAATCCGGTTTGGACTAAACCAGACTGGGCTTTTGTTGAGGAAGGATTACCTGTTCCCCCCACTCATCATCCCTCCCGTTACGAATACGGAGTGCTGGGAGAATATTCTCTCAGTCTTGGCGGTGGGTATCTTATTCATGGCACCCTTTACAAAAGATTTCTGGGAATGCCCGTGACGCATGGATGCATCCGCATGAACGATGATGATCTGGAAGCAGTTTACAGGACCATGCCATCAGGCTCGAAAGTTTATATTTACTAAAATACAATCATCATGCGGGGATTCCATAAACAAATCAACCTTAAACGCAGGCACTGGTATTTAATTCTTTGCATAGCAGCCGCAACCATAATTGTCTACATCCTAGTAATGTCCGCAGTTTCAACCTTCCACACCATAAAACATTATAACCATACATACACTGGTTCTATTCAGGAAAGCCAACCGGAAAAAACCCTTTCTGAGGACATGGAGGCCCTGTATCCGGAACTTGCCTTTGTACGTAGTCGGCTGGCTCTGGCTTCCGACGATTCCATTACTCTGTCGGTGAACCTGCACGATAGTCTGCTTACTCTGGAATATAAAGGAGTAGTTTTGCACCAGGCTCCTATCCTGAGTATCGGAATCAGTGATTTCTTTCAACGTTTAAAACCGGTCGCCCGTTTTAATCTGTTTGCAGAGGTAATGAAAATAGAACGGGCCCTTTCAACCATCTCCCACGAACCGTTAATATATCGGAAAGCTCCTAAAGATACGCTGGAAGCCCAACAAACCAATATTACACCTGACACCAATCTGAGGGAACCCGTTTTTGTTGCCTTTTATATGGAAAATGGGATCAGACTTGAATTAACACAAAACGATCCTGTAGTTAATACCAAATATCGTAAAACCATCCGGGATATACGAAAACGTACCTCCGGAGATTTCGTCCGTTCGATTCTGCTTGGGAAAATTCCGGAATATCAGCCCTGGATAAGAATTCAAACATCATGGAGAGATGCCAGGACGATCTACCGTGCATTGCCAAAAAATGGAAAAATTTCGGTTTATTATCCATAATGTATCTTCGCACAAAAGTAAAATGACTAACTTTACATTTACAATTAATTCTCTCGCAGGGAAAATAAGTCTATTTTGCGCATTGCAGCATTATGAAAGAAAATGAAAGCATCGGACGGACTCTTGGCATAAATTCCCTGAAACCACAGGACCATCTCTGCCTTATATATAATAATCTTCATGAAAAATACCAGTGGGTTTCATCCTATTTCAAAGATGGTCTGAATAAAAAGGAAAAGTTGATTTATATCACATTACCTGAACTTTTCGATAAAACTGTCGCCAGTCTGAAAAAAACAGGACTACCCATTGATACATTGCTTCGCGATGGAAGACTTCATTTTGATCTGCGAAATTCTCCGAATGGCTGTTCGAATCTGACATTTTATAACTGGTTAAAAGATGAAATGGACAACAGCCTTAAGTCAGGTTATTCGGGCTTAAGAATCACAGCTGATTCCGATCAGTATTTCCGCAATGAAAACGATTTGGATGCCCTGGCAAATCAAATCATTTTCCTCGGTAAAAACATGAAACACAAACCTTATGTTATTCTATGCCAGTATAAAAGAAGAAACATAAGCGCTGATTTTCTTCTACAGGTAATTAAAATGCATCCCATTCTTATACTGGAAAATGAGATGTACAAAAATTTTTACTATATCCCTGCTGGGGACCTGATGAGCGCTAAAGCGGCCGACAAGGAAATGGAACAATGGATCAATCAGCTTAGGGATTACAAACTATATGCAGCAACACTCCGGGAAAGCGAACGCAGATTAAGTACGCTGATCGATAACCTTCCGGGAGCCGCTTACCGTTGCCTGAACAACCCTAACTGGTCCATGGAATATATCAGCCATGGTATTCATAAACTTAGCGGTTATACTCCTAATGAAATCATACATGACCGTTCCGTCAGCTATAACGACCTGATTCACCCCGACGACAGAAAGATGGTTTGGGATACTATCCAAAACAGCGTTACTAACCATATAGCATATCAGATAATCTACCGGATAATTCAGAAAGATGGAGGAGAAACCTGGATATGGGAACAAGGCAGGCAAATTGGAACTACCCATGATGGAACTGGCATCCTGGAAGGCCTGTTGACCGATATCAGTGAACAGAAAAGAATTGAACAGGAACTGACTCGTGCCAAAGAAAAAGCTGAGGAATCTGATATGTTGAAATCGGCTTTCCTGGCAAATATGTCACATGAAATCCGAACTCCTCTAAATGGGATACTGGGATTTACAGAACTACTTTCCCAGGATAATATTTCAAGAGAACAAAAAAACCGTTACAAGAATATCGTACAATCAAGTGCAGAACAACTACTTACAATAATCAACGATATCCTTGACCTTTCTAAAATCGATTCACGGCAACTAAGAATCTCATATGATCAGGTAAATCTGGGTAGTATCGTTGATGAAATTACAGAAAAAGCACATTTCGAAAAGACCAGGCTAAAAAAAGGACACATAGAGTTTGTTCTGAATATTCCCCCGGATTGCAATGAAACCTTTCTATATACCGATAGTCACCGTATCAAACAAATCCTGATGAACCTGTTAAACAATGCATTTAAATTCACTTTTAATGGAAGTGTTGAATTTGGTTACAGGATTAACAAAAAGCAAAAAAATAAGCAGGGTGAAATTGTTTTTCATGTAAATGACACCGGGATTGGAATTCCTGAAGAATTACAAAGTATAATATTCCAACGATTTCGTCAGGCTGACCAAACACCCTCCAGAAACCCCGGTGGCACTGGCTTAGGTTTATCCATCTGCAAAGGTCTGCTGGATCTTATGGAAGGCAGTATTTCTCTTAAATCTGCACCAGGAAAGGGTACCTCCGTGAAAGTGACCCTTCCGTTGACCCATGAGGAAGAAAAAGACGTTATACCGGAAGTAATCAATCGATTTGGAGATAAACTGAAAGGTAAAAATATTCTGATCGTTGAAGATAATGAAGTTAACCGGATATATTTCCGTGAAGTACTCAGGGACAAGGGAGCCAATTTGGTTTTGGCGGAAAACGGCATGTCTGCTATGAAAATTCTGAACGGAAATGAAAATATCGACCTTGCTCTTGTTGATATCAAACTCCCCGATATTTCCGGATTGGAAATTATCAGGAAAATCAAAGCCATGAATCTGCCCATACCCGTTGTTGCCCAAACCGCTTATGCCAATGCAGATGAAGTTGACAAATGCTACGAAGCCGGATGTGATGCTTATCTTCCCAAACCAATCAATAAGGGAGATCTTTTTATTGTGATCAACCGCCTGCTTTAATAAAACATTACCGCTTACACAAGTCTAGCTTTACAAAAAATATCTATTTTTGCAAAACCAGCAGGCTGGGACAAAGCCTTTGAAATACGCCTCTTTAGCTCAGTCGGTAGAGCAGCTCACTCGTAATGAGCAGGTCGAGGGTTCGAGTCCCTTGAGAGGCTCAGGATAATCGAAGATCGAAGATCTCAGATGTCAGATCTGAGATCTGAGATCTGACATCTGAGATTTAAGAAGTTTCTTATGAAAAGATACCTGCTCATATTATCAGTATTTTTCTTTGTTGGGATTGGGTTTGCCCAGCAAAATGCCACAACTGACGACGGGAAGAAGGTTGTACTCAATGAAGATGGCACCTGGGATTATGTTACCGAAAATACCGGTGGCATCCCGGGAGATTGTTCAACTTATATTGTTACGGACTCCGATAAAATTACAGGAGAATCTTCCACATCAACCATCCGGAAAATAGTTGTTTCTAAAGATGGAGGAGAAACCGGATTGATATTTTACGGATTCCTTTCGGAAGGAAAACTGACCATTACAATGGAAGTATATGGCGCCAGTCTATGCATGCAACCCGGTTCCCATATCAATATCCTTTTCAGGGACGGGTCAAAACTTGACTTGCAGAACAACAACAAATACAATTGCGAAAATAAGGGAGCCATGTTTTTTGGTGATTCCTGGGGTAAAAAGAAAGAACTACAACTCCTGATGAAAAAAGAAATTGAAACCATGCGTGTTTATACTGCGGATGGGTTTGTGCAGGAAGACTTTACGCCGGAAAACAGCAGAGACCTTATGGAAACACTCAAGTGTTTCAATGAGCTTTTGTGATTAACAGGGAATCAGGCATGCCCGTATATTTCCTGTAATATTCTCTCATATTTCTCGTAAATCACTTTTCTTTTAAGTTTTAACGTTGGAGACAGCGCCCCGGTTTGCGGGCTCCATTCATCGCATACCAACCGGAATCGCTTGATTTGCTCAGTCTGCCCTAATCGCTTATTGGCAGTATTGACTTCACCCTGAATCTTTTTAATTATTTGGGGTTGCCTGATTAAATCTTCATTATCCTGAAAGTGAATTTTATGTTTGGTGGCAAAAAAATGAAGATAATTGAAATTAGGGCTGATCAGGGCACTTGCAAATTTTTCGTTTGCTCCAACCACCATAGCTTGTTCAATGAGCATAGATTCCTTTAGAATGTTTTCAATTACCTGAGGTGCAATATATTTCCCCGCAGATGTTTTAAACATTTCCTTTTTCCGGTCGGTGATTTTTACGAAGATTTCGTCAACCATCACTCCAATATCCCCTGTGTGCAACCATCCTTCTTGGTCAATCACTTCACGGGTCTGTTCATCATCCTTGTAATACCCCATCATTACATTAGGTCCTTTGCACAGAATTTCACCATCTTCAGCAATTCTTACTTCTACTCCGGCCAAAACAGGTCCGACCGTTCCAAACTTCACCCTTTTACGGCTAACTGGATCATTAACGGCTATCACCGGCGAGCTTTCCGTAAGACCATAACCCTCATAAACCGGGATACCTGCGGCCCAAAATACCCGCAGAAGCCTTTCCTGAAGAGAGGAGCCCCCGGAAACCATTAGCTCTATATCCCCACCCAGTCCTTTCCTCCACTTACTGAACACAAGACGATCGGCAAGCTTACGCTTTTTTTCATAATACCAACGCTTCCCATTATTCAATTCAAAATCATGCGCAATCTTTAAAGACCAGAAAAAGATACTTTTCTTGATCCCTTTCAGGTCCTTCCCCTTAGCTACAATGCTGTCATATACTTTTTCAATCAGCCTGGGAACAGTGTTAAAAACATGAGGTTTTACTTCTTTAATATAATCCCCAATCTTACCAAGGTTTTCAACATAATAGAGGCTGACCCCATTGATCTGAAAATTGTAATTCATCATGCGCTCATATACATGGCACAAAGGAAGAAAACTCAATGCACGGTGAGAACTATTGAGAGGCAACATACTTGCTGTTGTCATTGCATTGCTCAAAATATTCCTGTGCGAAAGCATTACTCCCTTAGGATTGCCTGTAGTCCCCGATGTATAGATTATCGTAAGAAGATCGTTTTCTTCGATGGTTGCTTTCAGCTTTTCCAACTCTTCCTTACGTTTTTCGGCTGATTCTTTCCCCTTTTCCAAAATTTCCAACCACTGGCGCTCCCCTTCAACCTGGCTGAACGTGAAAATATATTCGAGGTTATCTATCTTTTCAGCCTGGGGCTTAATCTTCTGAAGTAATTGTCTGTCGGAAACAATAAGCATACGGGCCTCTGAGTGCCGAAGTATATATTCCTGATCCGATGCGCTCAAGGTTGGGTAAACAGGAACATGTACTATGCCTGCCTGTGCCATGCCCATGTCCAAAAAATTCCATTCCGGACGGTTTTGCGAAATGGTAACAATCTTATCCCCCTTCTTAACACCCATTTCCATTAGCCCGTAACTTACCAATGAGGAAAGTTCAACATAATCCCCCGATGAATACCTGATCCACTCATTATTCTCATTTCGGGCAAAAGCATCGGTTTTCCAGGAGAAGTCATTCCGGTAAAGCTCCAGGATGTCAAATAAACGCGTAATATTCATAGGGATGCAGGATTAGTTTAACCAAAGATAGAAAAAATACAAATACCTGCCATAATTACAGAAAAATCAGTTCCCGAGGCTTACCCTATTGACATATCCGGGTTCCAGAAAACTTTTTTGGAGGGTTCTCCCCGGTTTACTCCATTCACAAAATTTTCAACACATTCGAGAAGATCCTCATGGTAACCTCCTTCCAAAACGGCGAATATATTCCTGAATGATCTCCTCAGCCTGTAACCGCATTCGTAATATACATCGGCAGAATACTCCATTTCCAGGAGCTTGTCTTTTATATATCCATCAAATCCTGCGGAAACACCAACGGCATCAGGTCTGAAATCGACAGCCCTCTCAATAATAGCATCCAGAGCTTTCAGAAATTCTTTATCACCGCTCCCTGGAGTCAGAGGTATATTAACCGTGTAACCGGCTCCTTTACCTATACCGGTTTCAAATGGTAACCCTGTAAAAGGGAAGCAATGCAACTGATGAATAGAGGTAAACATAACCTGATCCGAATCGTAGAAAATCGACTGAGTCCCGTCACCGTGATGACCATCAATATCCACGATAAGAACCTTGTTTCCCTTGTTCACCAAATACTGGGTTGCAATAGCCAAATTGTTGAATAAACAGAATCCGGATGTTTTTTCTCGCCCGGCATGATGACCAGGGGGCCGAACTACGGCAAAATCGCTATCAACTGCAGCTAAAACTGAAAGCCCTACTGCAGCCTTTGCAGCTTCAAAGGTCTCCGGACTAAGCTGAACTTCTGCCAGACATTGACGATTTTTACATGAATTGCGGATGTATTCAATATATTCTGCTGAATGCACCAGTGAAAGGTAAGGGTCCCCGTCAACATCAATTTCATCAAATTTACCTGCAAAAGGTTTGATCCTGTAATCGCCCTCAAAATTTGATGCAATGTTGTGGTTGAGAAATTTCCTGTTAAATAGAATCTTCATATCAACATACTTTTCCGGCCCCTACCAAAAAAGGTCGTAAAGGTAAAAAAAAGAATAGTAAACAATGCCAAAACAGGAAGGTTTTAAAGATGATCCTGAAAATACTCAAAAATCATCCGATTGAGATGCAGCCTGTCGCGCCCTCCTACCCCGTGCCCATGTCCCGGATATACAAAATAATCAACCTGGATGCCCTCCTGGATGAAGTGTTGAATCAGGTCGAGGCTGTGTTGCCATACTACCACCGGATCTGAGGTGCCGTGAATGATCAGAAGGTTCCCCTTTAATTTACCGGCATGGTTCAACAGACTTGCTTCCTTATATCCATCCGGGTTTTGATCCGGAGTATCCATATATCTTTCCCCGTACATAACTTCATAATACCTCCAGTCGGTAACCGGTCCACCGGCTACCCCAGCTTTGAAATCATCGGGTTGTTTGAGCAAAAGGGATATCGTCATAAACCCACCATAACTCCATCCATCAACTCCTATCCTTTCTTTATCAACATATGGCAAGCTCCTTAAAAATTCAACCCCCTTCATCTGATCTTCTACCTCAAGGGTACCAAGGTTCCGGAAAACAGCCTGCTCAAAATCAAGGCCGCGATTGGCAGACCCGTGATTATCCAAAGTAAAGACTACATAACCCTGCTGTGCCAGAAAATTCAAATATAAGCCTGCTCCCCCAAGCCATGAATTGCTCACGAGTTGTGCATGAGGCCCCCCATATACATAAATAATTACAGGATACTTCTTACCCGGATCAAAATTTGCCGGTTTGATCAATCGACAATAAAGATCATCGCTGTTACCCGATTTAATGGTGAAAATATCCATTGTACCCATCGCATAATCCTTCAGAGGGTCTTTATTCTCCAATAATGTTTGTAATACTTTCCCTTTTTGATCAATAATATCATACCTTCTGGCGGTTGTTGTATCACTGAAAATATCTATCAAATACTTACCGTTCTTATTAAAAAGTACGTTATGTGTCCCATTCATTGGCGACAATTTTTTCATCTCCCTGTTTTTCAAATCAATGGAGTAAATATCATTGTTCAACGGACTCTCAGCAGTCGCTGTAAAAAAAACATAACGGTCTTTGGGATCCGTCCCCAGCAATGAAGTTACCACCCAATCACCATCGGTAAGCTGATCTACCAATTGCCCATCTGTATCATATAAGTATAGATGATTAAATCCGTCCCTTTCAGACTGCCATATGAAAAGCCCAGGTCGGCTATGCAGGAAATACATTGGATTCTCGGGTTCCACATATTTTTCGTGTTGCTCCTCAAATAATGTGGCTACCAGGTCACCGGTAACGGCATCATATTTATTTAATTTTAAATGGTTCTGATCCCGGTTCAGTAAAGCAATATATATATGCTTTTCATCAGGGCTCCAGGATATGCTTGTAAGATATTGATCTGCGGGCTCTCCGGTTTTAACGAAAACTGTTTTCCCTGTAGCAAGATCATAAATCCCGAGTTTTACCTGCTCGCTGGTCATTCCGGCCATCGGATATTTTATGGGTTCCGGCTCTGCAATCCTTTTACCAATATTTACTATGGGATAATCCGCTACCATAGACTCATCTTTGCTGTAAAAGGCAAGTTTATTGCCTTTCGTAGACCAAAAAGTACCTTTGTTTATACCAAATTCATTGCGATGTACCGTTTGCCCGTTCACTACATGCTTGTTTTCATCTTTTGTAACCTGAATCTGCCTGCCTTCAAGGGCTATGTACAAATTATTGCCCAAAGTGTATGCTACAGCAAAATTATTCTCTTCAATATCTGTGTTTTCTGCATTATCATCAAAGTTGTTTATTTCCCGCAATTGCTTTAGTCTGATGTCATAAAGGAATACACGATGATTGTGTGTGAACATGAAAATATTATCACCAAGCCATTGGATACCGGGAAATCTTTTTATAGAATCCTCCTCGATTTTATTGAGAGCACAATTAATATCATTTGCAGATAGAATAGTGTCGGTGCGGGAAGAACCTGCCTTTGAAGAAACCAGCTTATTATGCGCAATCCATGAATAATAATCGCTGGTTCCCATCCACTGCAGATTTGAAATGCTTTCAGGATAAAGACTCCGGTTGAACATCGTCACATCTTCCAGGGTAAACATTTTATCCTGAGAGATGGATGTTAGGGATAATCCCAAAAATGTCAGTGTAAGAATTGTGTTGATAGTCCGGTTCATGATTATTGTTTTTATTCAAAATGTGCTTTACTGTGAAATTTCAAATTTGAAATCGGATAGATGATTGCTTTGTTTATCATTGAGATATATAAAAAAAGGTATTTGAACAGGTTTATCGATCATCACGGTAGTATAATTCCACCAGCCATTACCCTCGGGTAACTGAGGTGCCTGATAATCAAGGTCGATTTCCGTCACCTTTTGATCTTCTTTATCCCTGATGATCACAAAAAACCATTTGAAATTTGCCCGGCTTTCATCGGCACGGCTGATAAAAATGTTTAGCAAACCCCCAGGTGCATTTTTATTGAAATAATCAAGTTTTTCATCCAATTCGCTTTCACTCCAATTATTTATTATTGCAATTTCCCTGATGGAATCTGCAACTTGCTCAGGAGATCTGAATGAAACAGTAGTAATAGGCCCCAGGTTTGTATGACGATAAACCGCAGGTGTTTCTCCAAATACCTGTGTAATGGAATGACCATCAATGATCCTTGTTTCCTTGTCAACCCAGGGTCTCTCTGTTAACTGCGGATTAATGTTCCCTATTTCCTGGGCAAACAGAAAAGAGATAGTCATAAAAATTACGAAAATAGCGCATGTCAGATTTTTCATGAGATGGTCATATTATTTCACAAACTATGAATTGCATCAGAAATGAGCGACAATTTATCCATATTGTCCTCAATTGCGTTACCAACCACCACCAGATCAGCTCCAGCTTTGCAAATATCCGCGGCAGTTTGGGGATCCCTTATTCCTCCGCCCACAACCATCGGTATAGAAATATTCTGTCTGACACTTTCAACCATCTCCACGGATACAGCTTTCATTGCCCCGCTGCCTCCATCAAGATAAATCATCTTTAATCCGAGCATTTCACCGGCCATAGCTGTACATACAGCAATGTCCTTCTTATGGTAGGGTATAGGAAGAGAATTACTCATATAAGAGGCCGTGGTTGTTTCCCCACTTTCGATAAGCATATAACCGGTGGGAATCACTTCCAATCCAGCATCCCGGATATATGGGGCCGCTATTACATGCTGGCCGATCAGCATTTCCGGATTTCTTCCTGAAATTAATGAGAGGAAAAGAATAGCATCGGCATGACGGTTAACCTGCAGGCTGCTGCCCGGGAACAAAACAACCGGTATACTGCAATGATCCTTTATTCGCAGAATGGTTTCCTCCAAATGGTCATTGATGAGTAAACTACCACCAACCAACAGGATATCCACCAGATTACGTTCAGATTCCTTTGCAATAGCAATAATAGATTCACCCGAATACTTATCCGGGTCAATTAAAACTGCAAATTTCTTTGCAGGTCCCTGTTCTCTGATTTTTAAATATATACTCATTCCTGGCCCACTAGTTCCTATACAAACCTACATGAAAAAAGTTATTTAAACAAATCATCTGTGGTCTTTTTCCCATTCTTCAGATATATTTCATCCCAACTTCGCTAATTAACAGTCGCTTCAGTCTGAAAACCGGCCATCCCCGGCAACATATACCGTGACATATTCTCCCGACCAAAAATAGTAAAGCTTGTAATGATGACTAAAGCCCCCGAGTTCTATTGTCCCATCAAAATAACCGAAATCTTTTGGTTCGGGTAAAGAAAGCCGGATATGATCACGAAAATCAAGTCTTCGCTGACCGTAGATCTTGTACAAAGCCTCCTTCCCACACCAACCCAGGCATAACCTCTCCGGAGTAACGGCATCTTCCATTTGCCTTATTTCCTCATCACTCAGAAAACGATCCTTAATACCTAATAGCTTTGGGGTGATCCTTTCAACATCTATACCCACAGGCATAGTTTCACTTATGATGGCTGCTGCCATGGTTCCGGCATGAGAATAGGATAAATGACATTTACCGGAACTGAAAAAAGGCTTGCCATTTTGATCATACAAAATGTTGCCATAATTTGCTCCCGCCAGCTCCTTTAAAAGCAGTCGCGATGCAAGCCAATGCTTTTGACGTTTTTCTACCAGGAATCGCCCGTAATAATCAATGTCCTCCTCCGTAAAAATCATCCTTTCCCTAAGCTCCTCCAACCCTTCGATGATTTCCCAAAGGCCGACAACAAAACCCTGTTTATAATGCTCATTGAATATAACCGGCATTGAACGTCATTTAGGGCCCAAAGTTATGATAAAACTAAATGAGTATCGGGAATGATTAATATCAAGTAACCTACTCTATGGTTGCACGCAGCAGGTTGCAGGTTACAGGCTGCATGTAGTTTGGGTGTGGGTGATGAGTGATGAGTTGTCGCTTGCAACCTGTTACCTGTTGCGTGTTACATGATACCTGCTGCGTGTTACCTGCTTCTCCTTATAACCTGCAACCATTTGTTATTCCTTCCCGACACTCACATAAAAATAAACGGTTTGATTTTGCCTGTATCCCCCTAATGATTACCTTTGCAAACCAATAAAAATATAGGGATGGAAAATTCAATAGTAGTAGAGAGTTTAAGCTACAAGATTAAAGACATCAGTTTGGCTGACTGGGGAAGAAAAGAGATTGAGATGGCAGAAAAAGAAATGCCGGGACTTATGTCATTACGAAAGAAATATTCTTCACTTAAGCCGCTGAAAGGTTCCAGAATAACAGGTTCGCTTCATATGACCGTTCAAACTGCCGTTCTGATTGAAACCCTGGTGGAATTAGGTGCAGATGTTCGTTGGGCAAGCTGCAATATCTTTTCCACTCAGGATCATGCCGCTGCAGCTGTAGTGAGGGATTCCGGTGTGCCAATTTTTGCCTGGAAAGGAGAAACCCTGGAAGAATACTGGTGGTGCACACAGATGGCTCTTGCTTTCCCCGGAGGAAAAGGCCCAAACCTGATTGTTGATGACGGCGGTGATGCTACCCTTTTGATCCATATGGGCTATGAAGCCGAAAACAAACCCTCTTTGCTTGAACGTAATCCTTCAAACAAAGAAGAAAAAGTTATCCTGAATCAACTTAAATCAATATATATCGAAGATCCAACACGTTGGCACAGAACAGTAAAGGAATGGAAAGGGGTTTCCGAAGAAACCACCACAGGAGTACACCGGCTTTATCAACGAAAAGAAGCCGGCACCTTACTGGCTCCCGCCATTAATGTTAACGATTCCGTCACAAAATCGAAATTCGATAACCTCTATGGATGCCGGGAATCACTGGCAGATGGTATTAAGAGAGCAACGGATGTTATGATTGCCGGAAAAGTTGTCGTGGTTTGTGGCTATGGCGATGTTGGTAAAGGCTGCGCCCAGTCCATGCGAGGCTTCGGTGCCCGGGTTCTCGTTACGGAAATAGACCCGATTTGTGCTCTTCAAGCCGCTATGGAAGGGTTTGAAGTCACCACAGTGGAAGACGCCCTCGCTGAAGGTAATATTTTTGTAACAGCCACAGGAAACAAGGATGTGATTACAGCAGAGCATATGTCGAAAATGAAAGACGAAGCCATCGTTTGCAATATAGGACATTTCGACAACGAAATCCAGGTAGATAAACTCGAAGAATGGCCGGAAATAGAAAAAATCAACATCAAACCTCAGGTGGATAAATTTAGCTTTTCCGATGGACATTCGATCTATCTCCTGGCTGAAGGAAGACTCGTAAACCTGGGTTGCGCTATGGGACACCCCTCTTTCGTTATGAGCAATTCATTTTCAAACCAGGTACTGGCGCAAATCGATCTCTGGAACAACGATTACGAATTAGATGTATACAGATTGCCTAAAAAACTGGATGAAGAAGTGGCACGGCTTCACTTACCCCATATTGGTGTTAAACTAACAAAAATGACACCCGAACAAGCAAAATACCTTGGCATAAATGCCGACGGCCCTTTTAAACCCGATCACTACAGGTATTAAAACAGGTTCGAGTTTCCTTCCTGGTTAATAGATTGTTTAATTTGTGATTTGCAGCAGGTTACCGTCATAAAATGTTCGGTACTGGATAAGCATTTTTGTGGCAGGAGCCAAAGGGGATCCATCCAAAATCAGATAATTGTATGATGCACACGTGTCGGTTACATATGGATAATCGACAATTAACCTCGTACATCCGCTTTGATTGCAACAGTCATTCGAATTGGTGGGAGGAGTCCTGTCAAAAGCATTAAACTGATCCTGTGTCATCCGGTAAACAATAATCCCGCGGCTTGGAGCTGACGCTGTCAGATACAACCAACCCCCGACAGTGTTTAATTCCAGATACTGCGTGGAGTTGGGATTGATCGTGATGTTTACATACCCTACATCAACCTGATCTCCATCCTTGTCATCCTTGCAGGATATCAATGATAAAAGTATAAGGATAAACCAAAATCCGGCTTTTGAAATCCTCTCAATTGTGTTCCGGAAATTTCTCATGCAAAGAATATTTTTTCTTCTGCAAAATTAGGAATATTATTTAATTCCATACATTTGAATGATTTATGCTGCTTCCTGGAAAATCCATACAAAAAAAATCATTTAAAAGAATCATTACCCAAACAGGCATGATACTTTTAATAATGATGCTGCCTTTTGCTCAATCATGCAGTATATTCCATAAATCCAGCGAGGAGAAATACATGAAAAAGCAAAGAAGGATTATGGAAAAGCAGGCAAAAAAGGATTACCGTGATCAAATGAATAAACATTACGAGATGCAATCGGAAGACACCCAGTTAATGATGAAGAACTCCAAAAAAGGCAGTAAAAAACTCAATAAAAAAAGGAAAAAAGACTTTATGAGACGCTTTAAAAAATGCGACCCGGGTGAAAAAACCGAGTGAAAAAAGGAAAGGTTATTTCGAATAAATGAAATTCAGATACAATATAATTAAATTCTACCTCATTGGTGTATTCATGATTTTTGCCCTGCAAACCCGCTTGCTGGGCCAGAAAACTGAAAACATACGGTTTGACCGAATATCCACAGAAAATATACGATACGAAAAAGGCCTTTCCCAGAATCTCGTCTTTGCAATCATGCAGGATCATATGGGATTTATGTGGTTTGGAACATGGGACGGGCTGAACCGCTATGATGGCTACAGCTTTAAAATTTATAACAAACTCAATGGCCTGTCCAATACTACAGTACGAAGCTTGCTTGAAGACAATAAAAGCAATCTCTGGATCGGTACCGAAGATGGTGTCAATATTCTGGATCTGACAACAGGAAGGTTGATACATATGCTTCATGAACCTGGGAATATAAATACCCTGAGTAATAATTATATTAATCATATATACAGGGATCGTGACGGATATTTCTGGTTTTGCACAGCTAAAGGTTTAAACCAGTATAATCATCTCAACCACTCCTTCATCCATTATTATTTTTACTCCGAAGAAGCCGATAGCATCAGAAGCAACTGGATCAATAAAATAATTCAGGATCAAAGCGGGAATATGTGGATTGGAACCCGGCAAGGATTGTTTTGTTACCAGGTTGATCAAAAAACGTTTCTTCCCTATTTTTCTGAGAATAACGGGAACAGTATCAGCGACAATCTGGTCAATGATATCCTGCAAACCAGGGATGGATATATCTGGGTAGCTACCCGAAATGGGCTAAGCCGTTTAAATCCCCAATCAGGAAATATAACATCTTTCAGGCATGATTACCTGGATCCCGCGTCCCTAAGCAATAATAACGTAACCTGTTTGTTTCAGGACAGCCACGATCAGCTATGGGTGGGAACGCGTGATAAACTAAACTTATTTGATCCTCTAACCGGTACCTTCACAACATATGGTCATACCAATAAAAGCACCAGCCTTAGTAATGATGATATCTATTCTATCTATGAAGACCGGTCAGGAAATATCTGGGTGGGAACTTTCAAAGGAGTAAACATGTACAACCGAAACTCCAGCAAATTCAACCTTTATGCCCGGTCATCCGATGAACCCAATACCCTGTCCAATAACATCATTTATTCCATTTATAAAGACGATGATGGGAAAATATGGATTGCCACAGCTCAGGGTATAAATATCCTCGACCGGACAACCGGAAAATACGAATTATTACACCATGAGTTTGATAATGTTTATGACCTCGCAAGGGAAAAAACCAGGATTATCGTCAAGGACCATAAAGGCAATTTTTGGATCGGAAGCGAAAACCACGGACTGTTCCACTATAACCCCGAAAAAAGGATTTTTTATCACTATCACAATATTCCTGAACAAAATAACTCTCTTATCAGCGATGGTATATTGTACCTGATGGAATCGTCAGATCATAAAATCTGGATTGGGACCAATAACGGACTAAGCATCCTGGATCCTGAAACCCGCCTCTTTACCAACCATCAAAATGATCCCAAAGATAATTCCAGCCTGAGTGCCAACCGTATCTGGCAAATCTATGAAGACCATGCCGGGAATATCTGGATCAGTACCAATGGAGGGTTAAACCTCTATCTGCCAGAAAACGGAACTTTTAAAAGATATATGTATTCATCGAATGATCCGAACAGCATTAGTTCCGATAAAGTTTTCTCGGTATATCAGGACAACCGGAACCGCTATTGGGTCGGAACAATGGGTGGGGGACTGAACAGTTTCGACCGGGAGAAACAAAGCTTTTATGCATTTACGGAATTGGACGGACTCCCCAACAATGTGGTTTACTGTTCCCTTGAAGATGAACAAGGAAATCTTTGGCTTTCCACAAACTGGGGTTTATCCAAATTCAACCCTGATGATACCATATTTATTAATTACGATATAAAAGATGGCTTGCAAAGCAACGAATTTAATTCTCCTGCATATTTAAAGGCTGATGATGGGGAAATGTTCTTTGGTGGTATGAATGGTTTTAATTCCTTCTACCCTGAAGAAATCGGACACAATGATACTCCTCCTGAAGTGATAATCAGCACCTTCAAGATATTCAATGAAATACAACCATACAGTATTGAGGATCAAGATACACTGATCCTGAATTACAGGGATAATTTTTTCTCATTTGAATTTTCAGCACTTGATTATTCCAACCCTTCTAAAAATAAATATCAGTTCAAACTTGAAAATTATGATGTGGACTGGATTCACAGAGATGCTGACCGCAGAATTGCCGAATACGCAAACATTGCCCCCGGAACATACAAATTCAAAGTAATAGCCTCAAATAACGACGGTGTTTGGAACCATGAAGGACTAAGTTTTTCAATCATAATACACCCCCCCTGGTATTCCACCTGGATATTCAGGATATTATTCAGCTTGTTTGTGGTTTTCCTTGCCTGGTTCCTGGTATACAGAAGAATAAAAACAATCAGGAAAAGGCATGAGGTAGAGAAAAAGGTACTTTACATTGAAAAACAACTTTTCGACATTGAGCAAAAAGCACTCAGGCTGCAAATGAACCCTCACTTCATATTCAACTCATTGAACGCGATCCAGAGTTTTGTCATTGCCAGCGATACCGATAAAGCTATCCATTATCTTTCAAAGTTTTCACAGCTCATGAGGCTTATTTTATATAATTCACGCGAATCAGCCGTCCCAATCAGAGATGAGATAAAAGCACTGACATATTTCATGGATATCGAACGTCTCAGGTTTGATAACAAATTTGATTATGATATTCAGCTTGATCCGTTAATAGATGAGGAATTTTTGGCCATCCCTCCCATGATCCTGCAACCATACGTTGAAAACGCTATATTGCATGGTCTTATAAATAGCCAGAATCCAGGTATGATCCGTTTGGAAATGAAACTGGAGGAAGATACTGTTTTCTGCATCATTGAGGATAATGGCATCGGACGGGAAGAAGCACGGAGAATCAAAGAATTGTCAGGAATAAAAAGGCAATCCCGGGGCATGATGATCACTCAGGAAAGACTGGATCTGCTGAACAAACAACACAAGGATAAATATTCCGTGAAGGTTATCGATCTCAGCGACAACAATGGAAATGCAACAGGAACAAGAGTTGAGATACGGATGATATTTGAAGAGCTTTAATTTAAATCACCCAAGAACGTAATTATTATGATCCGAGCCATTATCATTGAAGATGAAAAGAAATCAAGAGAAACACTAAGAGGTTTGCTAAACCGGTTTTGTAGAAATGTGGAAGTGGTTGCGGAAGCGGATGGATTCAAATCGGGACTCGATGCTATTCGTTCCAATAAGACCGATATGTTATTTCTTGATATCCAAATGCCTGATGGAAGTGGATTCAGATTGTTGGAACATATCGAAAAAATTGATTTTGAGATTGTTTTTACAACAGCTTTCGACCATTATGCCATAAAAGCCATAAAATACAGCGCACTCGATTACCTTTTAAAACCCATTGACCCGGATGAACTGGTAAATGCCGTGAAAAAAGTTGAACTTAAAAAATCAGGAAACCAGATAAATAAAAACATCCGTGTTTTGCTTGATAATATCCATGCCGCAGAATCTGAAACCCAGAAAATCGTTCTATCTACCGCCGATAAAATTCATATTGTCGAAGTAAGCAAAATTATTCGTTGTGAATCAGACAATTACTATACACTTTTTTTTCTTAATGACGGAAAAAAAATTCTTGTGTCAAAAACCCTGAAAGAAAATGAAGAGTTATTAAGCAGTCATAACTTTATCAGACCACACAAATCTCACCTGATAAACATAAGGTACATTAAAAGTTTTGTTCGGGACGAAGGAGGCTATATCATGATGGAAGACGGGAGCCAGGTTCCTGTTTCCCGAAGGAAACGGGAAAAGATCCTGGAAATTATTGCCAACATTTCTTAAATGGGAAAACATATATTTTAGACTGGTTTCCAAACATTAAGAGAAAAATTTTCGCACCGATAACTGATTTTCTTCTACCGATAACTTTTTTTTTCTTTCTTTTTCCCAGGAATTTAATATTTTTACTTTTGAAAAGTGTACCCGGAGTAAAACTATGGAAGATATCATTTACATACTCATCGGAGTTTTATGGCTTGTCTTTACATTTTACACGCAACAAAAGAAACGTAAACAGAAGGAAGCAAGCCGTGAAAAAGAGGAAGCTCACCCCTCCAGGAATATACTTGAGGAATTATTCGGGGAAATTGAACATGAAACACCACCACCTGTATCACAGCCAACTCCAGCACCACCATTTCCCCGTAAGCTTACCTTTGAGGATCAGTACGAAGTAAGAGGTATACAATCCATAGAAAAAAGCGGTAAAGAATACCATACTGAAACTAAAACCACATCAGTCGCACAAAGCGGCAGGATGTTCACACATATAGAAGCTTTAGATGGAATACGTTCTTTAAACAACGAAAACAGTGTCCTCAGGGAAGAGTTTGATCTTCGGAAAGCATTGATTTATCAAGCAATCCTTGATCCTCCATACCTGTAACCTTCTGTTAAGCAATTGTTAATTTTTTTTAAATCTAGTGTTAATAATTTTTGGTAATTTCATTTTTTTGTTATTAACTTTACCGACTTTTAACGCACAATGTCATAATCTAACATAAAATTATATGGTATGTTAAGAAATTTACTGTTAACTCTTGGAATCATACTGACAACAAATTTGTTGGTATTCTCGCAAGTATCTGGTACACTCAAAGGAACGGTAAGTGATAGTCAGACGAAAGAACCGCTGCCATTCGTAAACATTATTTTGGAACTCGGGGGGACTCAGGTTGGCGGCGCGTCCTCTGATTTTGACGGTAATTACATTATCAAACCTATCCCACCAGGTAAATACGATCTCAAGGCCACATTTATCGGCTATAAGCCCCTTATGATCAAAGGTGTTATCATCAAGGCCAACACCATTACCTTCCAGAACATCGACATGGAGTCATCCGCCATCGCGTTGGAGACCTTTGAAGTTATTGATTATAAGGTTCCTCTGATCGATAAAGACCAGACAACATCCGGAGGTACGGTGACCTCGGAAGAAATTGCCAAAATGCCGAACCGGTCGGCCAACGCTGTTGCAACGACTATCGGGGGTGTATTTTCCCGTGACGGTGAACGAGGCAATGTGCGTGGTTCCCGTGAAGATGCTACCGTAATGTACATCGACGGTATCCGCGTTAGAGGTTCTTCAAGCCTCCCACAAGCTGCCATCGAACAGGTATCTGTGATCCTTGGCGGTACACCAGCCCAGTACGGTGACGCCACCGGTGGTATCATCGATGTTACTACCAAAGGTCCATCCCGTTCATTCGGTGCCGGTGTTGAACTCGAAACATCAGAATTGCTCGATGCTTTCGGATATAACCGGGCCGGAATAAACCTTAACGGACCAATTTTTACTAAAAAAGATGAAGAAGGCAGAGTCCTGAGTTCCCTCCTGGGATATTTTATAGCCGGTGACTTTACCTATCGCAGAGATGGTCGCCCTGTCTCAAGTACCATCTATAAAGGAAAAGATAGCTATATCACCTACCTGGAAGAAAATCCACTCCGCCCCGCGGGTCTGACCTCAGGCGGTACTTTCCCTAACGGTGAATTCACCAGGCTGAGCGACCTGGAAGAAACCAAAACCACCATGAACACATCCAATTATAACCTGAATGTCTCAGGAAAACTGGATGTTAAAACTACCGAAACAATCAACCTTACATTCGGTGGTTCGTTAAACTATAACAGAGGCCGTGGTTATAATTACGGAAGCTCCATGTTCAATTACGATAATAATACACTGTACTATAATTACACATGGAGGGTTTTTGGCCGCTTTACACAACGCTTCCCAAATGAAAAAGACAGCAAGTCGCTTGTGAAAAACGTGTATTACTCCATCCAGGCAGACTACTCCAAAATCTATGGAGAAACCATGGACAGCGATCATAAAAAGGACCTTTTCAAATATGGCTACCTTGGGAAATTTGATTCACACCTTGCTTATAACTATACCCTCGGTGAGGATACAATTAATGGTCAGTTATTTGAAAATGTGTATATTATGGATAATATCTATGATACACTGGTCACCTTCCAACCCGGAGAATTTAACCCCATCAATGCCAATATCACAGAAAACTATTTCGAACTCTACCCAAACAATAATTATCACCGTAACCTGGACCAGATCCAGCTTAATGGTGCTTTGATCAATGGACAACAACAAAGGGGTTATTATGGAATGTGGACGGCTCCCGGTACTGTAATATCAGGTTATAATGTTAATGATGATGCCCAACTTGGTATTAATGCTTCCGGAGCCATGGACATCAGAAACCATGAGTTCAAATTCGGTTTGCAGTATGAGCAGAGGTTTGACCGTGGTTATGGTGTCGGCCCGGTAGGTTTATGGACACATATGTATAACCTGGCTAACTTTCATATTGTACAGCTTGATGTTGATAATCCTATGTTAGTATACCGCGATGGGGAATTCATGGATACCATTCAATATCACAGAAAATATGACGAAGCTTCACAAAGGACTTTCGATATCAACCTTCGTAAAAAACTTGGGTTACCCGTTAATGGAACCGATTTTATCGTAATCAACTCCTACGATTTTAACTCTAACTCCATTACTTATTTCGACGAAAACAACAACAAAAAGACCGCTTATGCCAATGGAAGCTTGTTTGACATGGATATGTTCAGCGCCGATGAATTGTTAAATGACGGGTTTTCCTATGTTGGCTATGCCGGATATGACCATACTGGAGAAAAGCAAAGTGGTAAATATACATTCGCAGACTTCTGGAATAAATATCATACTGAAGATGGACGTATTGTGTATGACCGCCCCATTGGTGCCTTTGAGCCTATTTACATGGCAGGTTATATCCAGGATAAATTTAGCTTTAAAGACCTGATCTTCAACATTGGTGTGCGTGTTGACCGTTTCGACGCCAACCAGGAAGTCCTCAAAGATCCTTACCTGCTTTATCGTGCTTATACACGCGGAGATGCTGCTACACAAGAACTTGCTTCCAAAATGGGAGATTATGACATACCTTCAAATATGGGCAGTGATTATGTGGTTTATGTTGATAACGTTGCCAATCCCACTACAATCATAGGTTATCGTGACGAAGATACCTGGTACAATGCCCAGGGTACAGAAATCCTTGACCCGACGGCCCTGGATGCAGGCTCAGGTATTTCACCCTATATCATCAACCCGGATGCAGAAAGACCGGAAATCGAAGCTTTTGAAGACTACGAGCCCCAGGTTAATATTATGCCCAGAATCTCTTTCTCTTTCCCAATCTCTGATGAGGCCCTTTTCTTCGCACACTATGATGTACTGACACAAAGGCCTACTTCAAACTTTGCTTCAGATCCCTCTACTTATTACTTCTTTAATAACGTCAGCGGAATAATAAACAATCCAAACCTGAAACCCTCCAAAACCATCGACTATGAATTAGGATTTCAGCAGAAACTAACAAATACGTCTTCTCTGAAGTTCTATGTATTCTATAGGGAAATGCGTGATGACATCCAGGTTTACCGCTATAATGGAGCATACCCGAAAGATTACACTTCCTTTAATAACATCGACTTCGGAACTGTAAAAGGATTAACAATTAACTATGACCTCAGAAGAACGAGCAATGCCCGTATCAGCGCATACTATACACTTCAGTTTGCCGATGGTACAGGTTCAAGTACTACAACTGCCGCAGCTCTTGTAGCATCCGGGCTCCCCAACCTGAGGACTACCAACCCTCTGGCTTGGGACCGCCGCCATCAGTTTAATGTATTCATTGATTATCGCTATGCTGATGGTAATGAATACAACGGCCCGGTTATCCAGAGAACGAAATCCGGCAAACCCCCGGTTCAGATCCTGAAAAATACAGGTCTTAGCCTTACCCTTACCGGTGGTTCCGGAACTCCTTATACCCGTTCCAGAAATATTTATTCCCAACTTTCGGGTACAAGTCGTCTGCTGAAAGGTACTTACTATGGCTCCAGATTACCCTGGCAGTTCAGAATAGACCTCAGGCTCGACAGAGACTTCTTCTTTAACCTCGGTAAAGGAGATAACAAACGGGCTTCTAACCTGAATGTTTATTTCCAGATCAACAACGTTCTGAATACGAAAAATGTCATGGGTGTCTATCCTGCAACCGGTAACCCCGATGATGATGGTTACCTTGCCGCCGCCGAATGGCAAAGAGATATCAACGACCAGCTGGATCCTCAGTCTTTCAGAGATCTGTATGCTATCTTTATCAATAATCCAGGAAACTATAGCAGTCCCAGGACTATTCGCTTCGGATTGATTTTCAACTTTTAATGAATTCACAACCGATGTATAACCGCAAAATTTGGAAACAAAAAATGATGACCATGAAAAATATATTCTGCTTACTGTTCGTCACTCTCATCAGTTTGTTCCTTTTCCAGTCAACCTACGCTGAAGAATACGTAGGCCCGGGTGGAAACAAGAACACTCAAAACATCAAGGCTAATGCGGCAGGTTGTGCAGCTGCTGCCGGTTTCAGATTCCTTGATATTAACAATATCAGGGCCCGTATAAACACCGGCGGTGATATGTGGTGGGACCTGCCCGGAGGTATTGGAGCACAGTATTTTATTCCTAAAGAAGGTACCGCAACTTCTCTCTTTTCAGGTTCCCTCTGGATCGGAGGTCTTGATATCAACAACCAACTTAAACTGGCCGCCCAAAGATACCGGCAGGTTGGGATTGACTACTGGCCAGGCCCTTTGACCATCGATGGAACTGCATCCGTTGATGAGGCCACTTGTGCCCGTTATGATAAACACTTCCTCATTACCCGAAAAGAAGTTGATGAATTCCTGGGATGGTGGAATTCGGAAAACAGAAATGAGGAATTCCCGAATTATCAAATCCCGGAATCCATCATGGGTTATCCTGCTCATGGTGATGTTGCAAAAAAACAAAGTTATTATCTGGCTCCTTTTAAAGATGTGGACGGAAATGGAGATTATGACCCCAACCAGGGCGATTATCCATATTATGATATCTCTAATACACTATGTCCGCTCAACTATGCCGGAGATCCGAATTACAAACCCAGGCCTACAGCCGAAGACTCCCTCGGAATTGTTACCGGTGGTATCCTTGTCGACCAGGTTCTTAAAGGAGACCAGACCCTTTGGTGGGTTTTCAACGACAAAGGAAATGCTCACACCGAAACCCAGGGTGCTCCCATCGGTATGGAAATCAGAGCTCAGGCTTTCGCTTTTGCCACCAACGATGAAATCAATAATATGTCGTTCTACACTTATGAGGTAATTAACCGTTCCACCTTTACCCTTACCCAAACTTACTTCTCCCCCTGGGTAGATACTGACCTGGGTTATGCATGGGACGACTATATTGGTTGCGATGTTGGCCGTGGTTTAGGTTATTGCTATAATGGAAATGCAGTGGATGGTTCCGGTGAACCGGAAGCTTACGGCGACCAACCTCCTGCTGTTGGTGTCGACTTCTTCCAGGGTCCTTATATCGACCCCGATGGCCGTGATAACCCCAGATTCACAGGAGATTGCTCTATCATCAATTCTCCTTTTGAATGGGATCCCATGGCCATTAACGGTGTTAACTTCGGAAACCTTATTGTTGACGACGAAAGGTTCGGTATGCGCCGCTATGTGTATCATAACAATACAGGCCCGGGCTATAGTACCGACCCTTCGGTAGCTCCGGAATATTATAACTTCCTAAGGGGTATCTGGAAAGACAATACCAAAATGCTTTATGGTGGTAACGCTCATGTTAGCTCCGGTGCTGTCGGCCCTGAATGCGACTTCATGTTTCCTGGCGATTCTGACCCTTGTAACTGGGGAACCCAGGGTGTGCCACCCAATGGAGGATACAACCAGAATGGAAAATACTGGACGGAAGAAGAAGCCGACAATAACCCCGGAGACCGCCGCTTCATGCAGTCAGCCGGACCGTTTACCCTTCGCCCCGGTGCCGTTAACTATATCACCGTTGGTATCCCCTGGGCACGCGCAATATCCGGTGGCCCCTGGGCTTCTGTTGAATTACTGAGGGTTGTTGACGATAAATGTCAGAAACTGTTCGATAACTGCTTCAAAGTCCTTGATGGTCCCGATGCCCCGGATTTGGAAATCGTTGAACTCGACAGGTCGTTGATTATTTATATCTCAAACTCCAAAACTTCCAATAACTATGAGGAAAAATATAAGGAATACGACAACACTATTCGTCAACCCAATCCGAATGATCCAGACCAAAGAAATGACTCAACATACACATTTGAAGGTTACCAGATTTATCAGCTGAAAGATCCTACGGTCACCCTTGAAAGCAAAGAAAATCCTGATGTCGTAAGGCTTGTGGCACAATTCGACATTAAAAACGGTGTAACCACCCTGGTTAACTACTACTTTGATAAATCCATCGGCGGCAACGTTCCTCTTGTAGAAGTCGAAGGTGGTGACAATGGAATCAGCCATAGCTTTATGATCACAACCGATGCTTTTGCAACAACCAGCCGTAATCTTGTAAATCACAGGCAATATTATTACACCATAGTTGCATATGCTTATAATGAATATATGCCTTACAGCCAGGAACCTGGTGTTTTAAACGGCTTGCTTGGACAGATGAAACCTTATCTGGCAGGACGCCGCAATATTAAAACCTATACTGCTATACCACACCCAACCCTGAATGGCAAAATTTTAAGATCCGGCTACGGTGACGGCCCTCAGATCACCCGTATTCAGGGACAGGGTAACGGCGGTATTGCCCTGGAATTTACCCAGGAAACCATTGATGAAATCCTGTCAAAGAAACCCGTCGATTCGTTGAACCAGATCGGAAGCCCCGATTATCCAATCGCATATAACCCTGTATACAAGAATGGATTCGGTCCCTTAAACGTAAAAGTGGTTGACCCATTGAGAGTTGTTTCAGGTGATTATGAGCTTCGCTTCGACAGCATCCTGAATGGCGGTGGCCTAAACGACAGTGTTTCTATTAGCAGATCCCGCTGGATACTGAAAAACCTCAGCACAGGAGAAGAATTCAAATCGACAAAATCGATAGTCGTTAGATATGAACAACTTTTCCTCGATCTTGGAATATCGTTGAACATTCAGCAAAGCTATGCACCAGGTGATAGTATGGCTGCGCAAAACGGACTGCTTTATTCCACTCTGACTTACGAAGACAGCACCCAGC
>Ga0180009_10000799_pt1 | contig 40725 bp, 37 predicted proteins | sample OS_PC_MetaG_FD_123537 | JGI IMG/M metagenome (GOLD analysis project Ga0180009, IMG submission 123537) | Groundwater microbial communities from the Aspo Hard Rock Laboratory (HRL) deep subsurface site, Sweden - OS_PC_MetaG | ecosystem: Environmental > Aquatic > Deep subsurface > Groundwater...
AAACTGAATTTTATTCATGGCCATGAGCTGACTCCTTGGTAATTAAGTGGCCAGTATGCGCCTTCTGGCCGTGAATATCCTGGTTTTTGGGCTTTAGCTGAAGAAACTTGCTAATCAGGAAAAAGATTGAACGAGCGAGTCGGGGTTGATTGAGAATCTGCGGAGGTTATGTCGGTCTCTGGAAGCTCTTGCCCTGAGCCCTTCGGCTGCGCTCAGGAGAGCCTTGTCGAAGGGGGAGCTTCCGGGTTGTCTTTCCCAAACTGGAGCTTGGGAAAGAGCGTGATGCGGGTTGCAGCTGAGCTGAATCATTAGAGCTTAAACCGGAAAATCAAACGCTTCTTTAGTAACAGGGATGTCTTGCGCGTCCATCATCTGAGCAACACGCTGCAGTGATGCAATAATCATCAACTGTTCCCATTCCTGTAGTTTACTGAATTCTCGTGTAAAGCGATCTTGCAAAGGGATAGGGGCATTTATTAGCATTTCCGTGGCCGCCTCAGTCATGTATGCATGGACTTTTCGCTTGTCCGTCTGGGAGCGCTGCCGGAACACCAGTTGGCGTTTTTCCAGGCGATCCAGAATTGTTGTCACAGTCGCCTGGCTGAGGCTCATGTCCTGAGCTAGCTCCCCAATGGTCAATTGACCTTTGGCACGCAGCGTTTGCAATAAAAGAATCTGCGGCGCGGTCAGGCTGGTGGTTTTTGCCAGATATTTTGAGTGTAAGTCGGTGGCTCGTATGACTCTGCGTAATGCGACCAGCACTTCTTCAATTTGATTCAGCAAATGCTCCTTTTCAACCGGATTTAAGTCGAGCGTATCCAGCGAATGGGGTGTGTGTGGTTGCGGGTTTTGCATCATTGATCACCAATCTAGCTAATAAAGATTCCGTCGCGTTACAAAGCCATTGCTGTAATTTGATATGACATCTAATTAATCTTAGGCAAAAGTACGCGGCCTGGACATTTAAAATATTTAGTATACTATATATTATGTTTTCCAATGAAGCCAGAATATTCGTGCTAATGGCTCATAAAAATCACATTCAAGACCGGCTTATTTAGTTAAAGCCGAGTTAATTGCACAGAAATCTAAATAATAGAGTTATTTATATGTTGTCTGATAAAACTGCCTTGCCGATCATTACACTTAGTCAGCCTACTGCCGAAGTCGGAGCGCAGGTGCATCGACTGATTAGCGAGTGTCCGCCCCTAGATCCCAATTCGATGTACTGCAATTTGCTGCAGAGCAGCCATTTTTCTGAAACGGCGGTGGCGGCTAAAATTGGCGATGAGTTGGTTGGTTTTGTCTCGGGTTATCGTATTCCGCAACGTCCGAATACCTTGTTTGTCTGGCAGGTGGCTGTCGGCGAAAAAGCCCGTGGCCAAGGGCTTGCCACGCGGATGCTCTTAGCCATACTGGCGCGGTCGGCCAATCAGGATATTAACCGAATCGAGACGACCATTACCCCGAATAATAAGGCCTCATGGGCCCTGTTTGAAGGGCTGGCAAAAAAACTGGACACCCAAATTGGCAGTGCTGTGATGTTTGATAAGACACGCCATTTTGCAGATCAACATGAAACCGAAATGCTGGTGAAGGTTGGGCCGTTCAAAGCGGTTCAGGCTTAATTCACTACACTATTATCCCATATTGCTCAGGAGAGAATTAGAATGAAAATCTTTGAAGAAATTGAATCAGAAGTGCGTTCGTATGCTCGCGCTTTTCCACGCGTGTTTGATCGTGCCCAAGGCGCAAAAATCTATGACCATGAAGGCAATGAATATCTGGACTTTCTCGCTGGTGCAGGTTCCCTAAATTACGGCCACAATCACCCGGTATTTAAGGAAAAGTTGCTTGAGTATATCCAGAATGATGGCATCACGCAGGGCTTGGACTTGCATACCCGCGCCAAAGGTGAGTTTTTGGAAAGCTTTAATGAGTACATCCTTAAGCCTCGGAACTTGGACTACATAGTGATGTTTACCGGCCCCACCGGCACCAACGCGGTTGAAGCAGCACTGAAGATCGCCCGCAAAAAAACCGGTCGTGAAAACATTATTTCGTTTACCAATGGTTGGCATGGCCAGACGCTGGGATCACTGTCGGTTACCGGAAATTCTACTCATCGTGGCGGTGCCGGCATCGCCTTGCATGGCTCAACCCGTATTCCCTATGACGGCTATCTGGGTGATGATTTCGATACCACCAATTTGCTCGACAAAATGCTGTCGGATTCCAGCAGTGGCGTCGATAAGCCGGCTGCCGTCATCGTTGAAACGGTTCAGGGCGAAGGCGGTATCAACGCCGCCTCAATGACTTGGTTAAAAAGCCTGTCGGAAATCTGCAAACGGCATGATGTGTTGCTGATTATTGATGATATCCAGGCCGGTTGCGGTCGCACCGGCACTTTCTTCAGCTTTGAAGAAGCCGGAATTTATCCTGATATTGTGACCTTGTCGAAATCGCTGAGCGGCTATGGTTTGCCGTTAGCTATCGTGTTAATGAAACCCGAAATCGATCAATGGTCGCCGGGTGAGCACAATGGTACCTTCCGAGGTAACAATCATGCTTTTGTCACTGCCAAGGCGGCTATTGATCACTTCTGGAAAGACGACTGCTTTGCCAAAGATGTCCAGCGCAAAGGTCGTTACATTGCCGATCGTGTAGATGTTATTGTCGCCAAGTATGGCGAGGGTAACTTCAACTCGCATGGGCGAGGTATGTTCCGGGGTATTAACTGTGTCAGCGGTGATTTGGCCGGTCAGATTACCCGAAGATGTTTTCAGAAAGGTCTGATTATTGAAACCAGTGGCGCGGACGATCATGTCGTGAAGTTCTTGTGCCCTCTGATTATTACAGATGATGAGCTGGAAAAAGGCATCGACATTCTGGAGCAAGCCATTAAAGAGGTCTGTGATAAAGCAGACACAATCCCAGAAGGAAAAGACTTTTTTGAAGGCGACTACTCAGTCAGTAAAGAGGTTAGCAAAGCGGGTCACTAAGGATTCGGCCATAATAACTTCCCTATTTTTAATGCACGGTAAGCAGGTTCGGTAACTCGATTGACAGGTGTCGGCGGCAGGGAAATCCGCCGTCAAGACTACACGGACGTATTCACCCAGCACCTAAATTCCATAGCCTTTTGGCTATGGTAACTGTCTTGCATAATTTAGGTGCTGGGTTCACGGCGTCCTGTCAAGCGAGTTACTGAACCCGCTACAAAACTCATAGCTCCAGGAAGTTATTTTTCACGAAATCCTAAAGCCCGCTGAGCCAACCAGCCTATTCGAGAACCTACTGAAGAGAACTAAAATGATCGTAAGACAGTTACAAGACGCACAGCAGACTAACAGACGCATCGTTTCACCTGACGGCAACTGGGAAAGCACCCGAATGCTACTGAAGGATGACGGTATGGGCTATTCCTTTCATATCACCACCATTTTTGCCGGTGCCGATTTTCGCATGCATTACCAGAATCACCTAGAGTCGGTGTATTGCATCAGTGGTGAAGGCGAAGTGGAAACGCTGGACGATGGCAAGAAGTATTCTATCACCCCAGGCACACTCTATAACCTGGATCAACACGATCGGCATATTCTGCGTGCCTTCAAGGAACTGAAATTGGCTTGTGTTTTTAATCCGCCTCTAAACGGCAAGGAAGTACACAACGCAGAAGGTGCCTATGAACTGGAAGCCGAAACAGTCAGTGACTAATTTTCAATCATGGCAGGGCGGTAGAGGCCCTCGGCATGCCCGAAGTAAGAGAGGACGTTATGACGTTTCACACCGTTGAAAAAATCGGCGGCACATCCATGAGTGATTATGTCGCAGTGCGCGACAATATCATTCTCAAGCCTGTCCATCGTGAGGATCTGTATCAGCGTATTTTTGTGGTCTCCGCCTACGGTGGCATCACCGATATGTTGCTGGAGCACAAAAAAAACGGTCATGCCGGAATTTATGGTCAGTTTGCCAACAGTCTAAACGATGCCGGCTGGCAGGCTTCGTTGGTAACACTTAAGCAAGAAATGTTTGCAATCAATGCCAACATTTTTGACACTGCTGAGGCCATCAAAAAAGCCGACGCGTTCATTGGCGAACGGCTTGATGACACGGAACGCTGTCTGGCCGATTTGCAGCGTCTTTGTCAGCATGGTCATTTTTCACTGGATGCACATCTTTCTACCGTTCGGGAAATGCTGGCTAGTATCGGTGAGGCGCACAGTGCGTGGAACACTGTCCAGTTGCTGCAACAAGACGGTATTAACGCAGTCTTTGTCGATCTGACCGGTTGGCAGACCGATAAACACATGACGCTCGACGAACGCATTAAAAAAGCCTTTGCTGAGATCGATCTGAGTCAGCAGCTACCAATTGCCACAGGCTATGCGCACAGTATTGACGGGTTGATGTCAACGTTTGATCGGGGCTACAGTGAAATGACCTTTAGCCGGATTGCGGTGCTGACAGAGGCGGATGAAGCCATCATTCATAAGGAATTTCATCTCAGCAGCGCAGATCCGCGTCTGGTAGGTGAAGACAAGGCCGTGCCGATTGGCCGTACCAATTACGATGTGGCCGACCAGCTTGCGAACCTGGGCATGGAAGCGATTCATCCCAAGGCAGCAAAAGGCTTGCGTCAGAACGCGATAGCGCTTCGCGTCAGAAATACCTTTGAGCCGGATCATGCCGGGACGCTGATTACCGGCGACTATGTCAGCAGTAAGCCTTGTGTAGAAATTATTGCCGGGTGTAAAGGCGTCTATGCTTTCGAGGTATTCGATCAAAACATGGCCGGCGAGATCCACAATTACGATCAGGAAATCCTGGCGCTGATCCGTCGCTTCAGAGCGCATATTGTTTCCAAAGATATTAATGCCAATACCATTACCCATTATTTATCTGCCAGTCTGAAAAAAATCCGCCGCATCCGCGATGCTTTGCAAGAGATCTATCCGGATGCCGAAATCAATCAGCAAAAAGTTTCGATTGTTTCCGCCATCGGCAGTGACATGAAAATTCCCGGTATTCTGGCTAAAACTGTCTCGGCACTGGCAGAGAAACAGATCAGCGTGTTGGCGATGCATCAGTCAATGCGTCAAGTCGATATGCAGTTTGTGATAGATGAAGATGCCTACACTGACGCGATCAAAAGTTTGCATAGTCATCTGGTGGAGGTCCATGATCACGGAATTGCAATATGCCTCGCGTCCTGATGGTGCTGCTGAAACCCTTCTTCAGTTTGGCCAAAACGATACATTACTCCTTTTGTACTCAAAAAAGGGCTGATTTTATGAAGGTATGAGGTGTGGGTTCACGGCGTCCTGCCAATCGAGCGGCCGAACCCTCCAAAAATAGGGAAGTTATTTATGACCGAATGCTTAAGGTGCTTATGAGTTGACAGCTAGAGCGGTAGCGGATTAAGGCGAGTCGCAAGTCAACTTTCGTCCATGGTTAAGCCATTCATGGCAAGTCAGTCGAGCAATGAATGGTTTAACCGTCTTTTTTCAATAAACTTAAGATGTACGGGTAAGCCCTGCGTAAGTTGGGAATGACCGATGACCGGGGGTATCTGTTGTCGTGAAGTCTTTAATCAATATGGGTTAAATGTTCAATGATTACCGAGAAAGCCGAACAGTCCGAACAAAGCGAAGATGTTTATCAATCTCGTAACGGTGATAAACCGAAAATAATTCAACGCGTAGACCCTGTGGTTTATGCTCAAACCGCTAACCCAAGCCTTATTACCGAGGACTTGCAAGCTCGTTATGAACGACAGGGTTTTCTTATTCTTGATAATGTTTTTAATGAGCGGGAAGTCGATTGTTTCAGGCAAGAGCTCAATCGTTTGAATGACGATAAAGAGATAAAAGCCTCAGCGGAAGCGATAACTGAATTATCCAGCGACGAAATCCGTTCACTCTTTAAAATTCATGAGATCAGTCCGGTCTTTAAAAGATTAGCTGCCGATAATCGTTTAGCGGGGTTGGCCCAGCATCTTTTGAATGATCGGGTTTACATTCATCAGTCGCGCTTAAACTATAAACCGGGTTTTCGTGGTAAGGAATTTAATTGGCATTCCGACTTTGAAACCTGGCATGTTGAAGACGGCATGCCCAGAATGCGTGCGCTCAGCATGTCCATTATTCTGACTGAAAACGACCAGCGTAACGGGGCTTTAATGTTGATTCCCGGATCGCATAAAAAATTTGTCGTTTGCGAAGAAGAAACGCCGGAGAATCATTATTCGGTCTCGTTGAAAAAGCAGGAGTACGGGATACCCAGCGATGAATGCTTGGCTAGCTTGGTTGCCGATGGCGGCATTGTATCGGCTATCGGAAAACCTGGTAGTGTCTTAATTTTCGACAGTAATATGATGCATGGTTCGAACAGTAATATCACCCCGTGGCCTCGCTCCAATGTCTTTTTCGTCTATAACGCGATCAGTAATCGAGTGACATGGCCGTTTTGCGGTTTATCGCCTCGTCCCGAATACCTTTGCAGTCGCAAGGCTATACGTGCTATTGAGCCGCGGCCTTTTATCGCTGCTGCCGACCAGTCGATTTATGCTTAGAATGTTAATGGTGTTGATCGTGCTGGCGCCTTGTTCCGTGATGGGCGAGGCAGTCGACGATGAAGCAGAGGTTCAAGAGCGCTTAGATGCGATTGAGTCTTTGGATAAGCCTTTATATAGTCCGTTCATCGAGCGCTATATGCTGGATGAACTTAAGCAGTTGCGTATGGACATGGCAGCGCAGAGGAATGAGCTGATTCAGCAAATTGTGGATAGAGAGCTCAGCTCGGTCGATAGAGGCGTCACTTACGCCACCAATACAGTCACTTATTTTTTCTACTTGATTGCCGGTGCCAGTACTATTTTGGTGCTGCTGGGTTGGACCTCGCTCAGAGATATCAAAGAGCGTGTACAGTCCATGGCGGATAAGAAAGTATCGAAACTGGTCCATGAATACGAAGAGCGTTTGGCAATTGTCGAGCAACAACTCAACAAAGAAGCACAATTGATTGAGAAAATCGGCGAGGATATCGAGCGGACGCAAGATGTGCAATCACTGTGGCTCAGGGCAGGGCAAGCAAGTAGTTTGGCCAATAAAATCGCCATCTACGATCAAATTTTAAAATTGCGTCCCGAGGATTGCGAAGCATTGACTTATAAGGCTGATGCGGTACTCGATATGGGGGAGCCGCAGTGGGCTGTCAATCTATGTCAGCAAGCGTTGAAAATCGACCCTGAAAACGGCCATGCTTTTTACCAATTGGCTTGTGCGTATACCGCATTGAATCAATATGAAGAGGCCGTTAACTGTTTATCCGAGGCGCTGCAACGCACTGAGGATTATCGCGATAAGTTTGCCGATGACCCTGCGTTGCAGGCCTTAAAAGACTTTGAGCCGTTTATCGAGTTGTTGCCCGGCGAAGATAACACTCATTAACTTCTGTCTTCTGTTGATAAACACAAGTCTGATGGTGTTCGTAACAGGCCATAGCCAAATGACTCAAACGGGATTAATTCCTTCTTTCTTACGTTCATGAATGCCTGGCAATCGCCCCGGAAAATGAAAGTGGGAGAGCCGGCATTGTGTTTCATATCGAAAAATTAGATAAAGACTTCGAATCTTCGAGCTTTCACAGTAATAAGAGCAGTTGAGTGCCTCAAACTGCCGTTTGTCTTGAGTCCTTCATTATTTGATTTGGCCCAGCAAGAACGATCTACAACAAATACCGGCAGCTCTTTTAGGTTCATGCTGAAAAAGCGTTCAAATTTGGTGACGATGCGAGGAGCGTCTGTTCAGCAGCACTCTCCTGCACCTTTTTCGAATACCCTGCACCTCCTGAAAATTAGAGTTTTTTTTGGCCAGATAGGAGTATTAATGGTTCTCTCGTTTAGTTTTTTTTTACTGCTGTTTACGCTAATTGGCTTAGCATCCTTCTGGCAAAGCCGTGGCACCAAGCAGGATTATTACTTGGCCAGCGGCAATGTCAAACCTTGGCTGGTTGGTTTATCGGCGGTGGCTACGAATAACAGTGGCTATATGTTCATCGGCGTTATCGGTTATACCTATGTCACCGGACTCGCTGCCATTTGGTTAATGATAGGATGGATTGCCGGAGATTTTTTAGCATCGCTATTGGTGCATAAACGACTTAAGGCAGCGGCCACAACCACCGGTGAAGTCAGTTACGCCGGCGTGCTTAGCGTCTGGAGCGCAGGGGGGAATCAGCCGGCGCTGCAACGGGTTATCGGCGTGATTTCGTTGGTTTTTCTATTGGCTTACGCCAGCGCGCAACTGGTCGCCGGTAGTAAGGCATTGCATGTACTTTTCGGATGGCCGTCATGGGCAGGAGCGGTTATGGGTAGCGTATTAGTTACCTTGTATTGCTTCGCGGGCGGTATTCGAGCCTCTATTTGGACGGATGCTGCGCAGTCGATAGTGATGATCGTTGCCATGAGTGTGTTATTGGTGACAGCCACTCAGGCGTTGGGTGGGATCGAATCGACCCTAATGCAAATGCAAGCGATTGACGGTTTTTTAGACTGGTTCCCTAAGTCTTTGGCCTTGCCGGGTATTGCCGGCGGTTTATTATTCGCAATCAGTTGGCTTTTTGCCGGATTGTCGGTCATCGGTCAGCCTCATATCATGGTGCGCTTCATGACGCTTGACGATACCGCCAGTATGAACAAAGCACGTTTGTGGTATTACCTTTGGTATATTGCGTTTTACTTGGCGGCCACCGGCGTAGGGCTGCTTTCCCGCATTTATCTGGTCGATACGGAGGCTTTCGATGCCGAGTTGGCGTTACCGACGATGGCTATGGAGTTGTTGTCTCCAGCCATGGTCGGTTTGATTTTAGCGGGTTTATTCGCAGCCACTATGTCCACTGCCGATTCGGTGGTGTTAAGCTGTTCGGCGGCGTTGACTCACGACATTTTGCCTCATCAAATCGAAAACCAGTATTTGATCAAAGGGGTAACCATTGTCGTGACATTCTTGGCTTTACTCGGTGCCTTAGCAAATAATCATAGTGTGTTCAGCTTGGTAATCATGGCATGGTCCGGATTGGCAAGCGCCTTTGCGCCTTTACTGTTGGTGTTATGCGTGGGAATGCGGCCCACTCAATTCGCGAGTCTTGCTGCAGTCGCGAGCGGCTTGGCGGTCGCCATATTATGGCGTTATCTGGATTTGCACGAGAAAGCTTACGAAGGTTTGGTCGGGATAGTTACGGGATTGATCATTCTTTGTTTAGCCGAGTTATTCCGGCATTTATGGAATAAACATAAGGTGAACGTTTCTTAGTGCAAATATCTTCATGAACCTTGCATTAAAAATAGGGAAGTTATTTATGACCAAATCCTAATGCACAATCTTGACGCATAAACAAATCGTTAGTTTCAGAGGGTTTTTTGTACGTAATTGATATTGAATAAAAATAGGTGTTGTCGCGATATGGTATGTCTTGTGCTTAATAAATTTGTTTAATGGGCCGGTAACGGCCTGATGCAAGAACAAATTTCAGGAAGACATACCATGAAATCACTTTCTTTCCCACGCCACGGTGACAAAGAGAATTCCGATTTTTTCGAACATTATCTGCGCGAGCTTTTGACCGAACGGGATCGTGTTGGTTTGACCGACATGATAGGGCAGATCGACGCGCTAATGATCACTGTGGATCCTGGCCACTCTATTCGCTATGTCGGCGAACTTTGCTTAATGACGCCTTATCATTATCTCGTGACGCTGGAAAGCGAATCTCATTGGACGCATATTTTGCGTATCGATATGAATTCGCCCGACCTGCTGATTAGGGAGGTGAAAGACTCATCGACTATGGGTATTTTTCGAAGTTTGAATGAAGTCTACCCAATTGGTGCGAGCAAGCCGAACAGTCGTTATATGGGTGAAATTCTTCGAGTGGAAAACATGAGCGAGGTGACGCGTTTGCAACAAGAGCGTGAATTTCGCTTTTTTTCGCAAGATGAGATTCGTCGATTGGAGCTGCCGGGTAATTTGGCGATCAGTAAGCCTTCTCCCTATAGCCATAATATTGTCGCTTATATGGAGCGACCGGAAAACCAGATCAGGGTCTATTCATTGGGGCTTTCCCAGATTCGAGACGATGTGCAAACGGCTTACCGGAAAGCCAAAGAGCTGCAGGAAGAGCTCGGTATCGACAAGTTATTGAATCCCATCGATCACTTGGCAACACGTATTTATAGCCAGAATCGCGAAACCGCGATTCTCGAATGGCTATCGTTGTCGAGTTATTTTTATTGGGGTTCATACGATATCAAAGACCAAAATTCTTCAACTAATGTGACTAAAAGCGTGCATTTTTCGGATGAGATCAATAGTCCTGCAAAAGTGTTTACGGCTAACAATACGCCATATTTTGTCAATCACTTGGAAAAGTTACCGTCACCGACCGAAACCTTTGTCCGCAATTACGGGCCTCGCCTGCATCATTTAGCGATCGGTGTTAATGACGGCGAATATAACGGCATGGAAAATATCGACTACGTGGTGAGTGAGATTTCTCGTCAGGGAAAAAAGTTTTTGTTGGACGTTATCGGTTCGAGAGAAGAAGGTATTAAGCAGATATTTTCAAGTGCTTCAGAGCATTCGTCATTAATCATTGAATATGTGCAGCGATTTGGCGATTTCGACGGATTTTTCACTAAACAAAATGTCGCGGAATTGACGCATGCCGCTGGTGTTGAAGAAGAATTGCTTAATATTCAATCGTCTACGTCTGTAAAACTAAAGCCTTTGTCGGAAGAATTTCCGGCTTAGACTTCAGTTCTGTTACGTATACAGCGCTCTAAGAATATGTAACCATCGCACTTCAAATTTCGGCAGTGCTTAGGGTGTGGTCATAAATATCTTTTCTATTTTATGAGGAGTTCGGTCCGCACTTTCATAGTAGGTCGTGAAAATTTATTAATCAGCCCGGAAAATGAAAGTGCTGTACACATTCGGATGAGTGCAATTTGGCTAAGCAAAGAGGGTTATCGGCGGACATGATATATTGGTTTTATTAAGAGTCCCGATGCTTTTTGTGTGCATATACTCTAGTATTCAAAGACCGAGATCGTGAGAACAGTCGGCGGAACACCTAATGCTCGGTTCCTCCTGGTTTCGTTATTTATGCATTTCTTCTTTGAATAACTGGTCTATTTTACGTGTGGTGTCGTGATAGACTTTCGGTGTCTCTATTGGCTGCGGAGTGAATACCGCCGGTTCGGGCTCAATGACGGGCTCCGGTTCCGGGGTTTGGACGATGGGTTTCGGTTTCGGTGTGCATTGGTAGAGACGGTAAGCTTCGCCGTAGGTTGTATCGATGTCGAAATCATCCCAAACATAGAGAGGATATGCGATGGGTTTGGTCGGAAGCGGAATCGTTACCAAGTCGGCGACGCCGACGCCTATCCGGCCTGCCATGTTGACGATGCCTTTAAAAAGGCCTCCGGTGAAGCCGTAAAAAACGTTGCTTTGATTCGATGTATTGATGACATTCTTCGGTAATTCAAGTACCGAGCCACCCAGGTTACCGAAAGCATTAAGCGCTTTATGGCCGACTATTTCGCCATAGCTGCCGCAAACGCGGGGATGGGTGTTTTGAGCCTGAGACTCTGGCGCGAAGGCTCCCAAAAAACTGACCAGTAGCACTGGGATCATGGTGCGATTAGATGATGTCATAGCAAGTCCTGCCGGTTGATTTAATTTTTCGCTTCAGTATAGCAGAGGATTTAAAGTTTATTTTTTCAACGCTTTGGCTAATGCATCGGCCATCGCGCCTTTAGGCCTCGGTGCTTGCTGGGGTTGTTTGGCGGGTTTGCGAGACGATGAGACCGGCTTTATTTCAGCGTTGGATTCTTCCTTTTTCATGGTCAGCGAAATGCGTTGTCTGGGCACATCGATTTCTAATACTTTGACCTTGACCATGTCGCCTGTTTTCACTATATCGCGAGGGTCTTTGACGAAGACATCGGCCAAATGCGAAATATGCACCAGACCGTCCTGGTGTACGCCGATATCGACAAAAGCACCAAAGTTTGCGACATTGGTGACGACACCTTCGAGCATCATTCCAGGTTTCAGGTCGGTGATTTTTTCGACACCTTCCTTGTATTGCACGCTCTTGAATTCGGGGCGCGGGTCGCGCCCCGGTTTTTCGAGTTCTTGCAAAATATCGGTTACGGTCGGCAGACCGAAGGTTTCGTCGATGTAGTTGGCCGGGCTCAGTGAGCGAAGATAAGCGCTTTGACCAATCAGGTCGCGGACCGATTTGCCGGTGTCGCCAATGATAGCTTCGACGACAGGATAGGCTTCGGGATGCACGGCGGAAGCGTCGAGCGGATTGTCGCCGTTCATTACGCGTAAGAAACCGGCCGCCTGTTCGAAGGCTTTGTCTCCGAGGCGCGGAACCTTCTTCAATTGCTTGCGGTTTTTGAACGGCCCGTTTTGATCGCGGAACGCGACGATATTCTCACTGACGCTGGCCGATAAGCCGGATACCTGCTTGAGCAATGCGACCGATGCGGTATTGACGTCGACACCGACCGCGTTCACGCAATCCTCGACGACGGTGTCGAGCATGCGGGCCAGTTGCGCTTGATTGACATCGTGCTGATATTGGCCGACGCCGATCGATTTCGGATCGATCTTGACCAGTTCGGCGAGCGGGTCTTGCAGACGTCGCGCAATCGAGACCGCGCCTCTGAGCGAGACGTCGAGATCGGGAAATTCTTTCGCGGCTAGTTCCGATGCCGAATAAACCGATGCGCCGGCTTCCGAAACAGTCAGTTTGGTGACTTTCAGTTCCGGATGGCGCTTGATCAGATCGCCGACCAGTTGATCGGTCTCGCGCGAGCCGGTGCCGTTGCCGATACTGACTAAATCGACTCGATGTTGCGCTATCAGTCGGGCTAATGTGTCGATAGACTGATCCCATTGATTGCGAGGTTGAAGTGGATAGATTGTTTCGGTTGCGAGCAACTTTCCGGTTGGGTCGACGATCGCGACCTTGACGCCGGTTCGGATGCCAGGGTCGAGGCCCATCGTCGCCTTTGGGCCGGCCGGTGCGGCGAGTAATAAATCCCGCAAGTTGCTTGCGAATACCCTGATCGCTTCAAGTTCTGCGGCTTCGCGAAGACGCAGTTTCAAGTCCAAGTCGATGCGTGTGAATAATTTGATTTTCCAAGCGAAGCGTGCAGTCTCCGCGAGCCAGGCATCGGCCGGTTTGGATGTGTCGGTGATATTCAAACATTTCGCGACGAATTGTTCGCATAAACGATGTTCGTCCTGGTCTTCTTGAGCGGGTTTCAATGTGATGCTGAGCAAGACTTCGTTGCGGCCTCTGAAGAGTGCCAACGCTCGATGCGACGGAATCTTGTTGATGGCTTCCTGATAATCGAAGTAGTCCTTGAATTTAGCGGCTTCCTGCTCTTTGCCGGTTACGACGGCCGAGTGAATGATGCCTTTTTGCCAGATGCGTTCGCGCAATTCGGTGAGTAGTTCGACGTCTTCGGAAATGCGTTCCATGATGATTTGGCGTGCGCCGTCTAGTGCGGCGGCGGTATCGGGAACGCCTTTATCTTGATCGATATAGCTAAGCGCGGCTTCGTTCGGGATGAGGCTGCGGTCGTCCAGTATCGCATCAGCCAAGGGTTCGAGGCCGGCTTCGCGCGCAATCTGAGCTTTGGTGCGGCGTTTCGGTTTGTACGGTAGATAGAGATCTTCGAGCAGCGTTTTGGTGTCGGCATCGAGGATAGCTTTTTCCAAATCGGGCGTCAGTTTGCCTTGCGATTTGATGCTTTCGAGAATGGTTTCGCGCCGGTCGTTCAACTCGCGTAAATAAATCAGGCGTTATTCCAGGTTACGCAGTTGCGTGTCGTCAAGGCCGCCGGTGATCTCCTTGCGGTAACGAGCGATGAAAGGTACGGTCGCGCCTTCGTCCAATAACGAAATCGCGGCATTGACTTGTTTCGGGCTGACGGCTAATTCTTCGGCGATGCGTTGAGTGATGTCCATATTTTGGTGAATAGTGAATCGTAAAAAGTGAATGGATTGGTTAAGATTCGGTTAGTTTCCAACGAACGGGTTTTGGTCTTAGCGTAGGATTGGCTGAACAGAGTGAAACCCATCGACAACTTCCGGTCGATGGGTTTTATTGTTAATCTGTCGATACCACCGCTTTGGCTTGCAGATCGGCGTGGTAGGACGAGCGGACTAGCGGCGCGCTGGCGACTTGTTTGAAGCCGAGCGCGTGAGCCGTTTCGGCCAGTTCGTCGAATTCCTCGGGCGTCCAATAGCGCTTGACCGGCAAATGATCCTTGCTTGGCGGTAGGTATTGGCCCAATGTCAACATTGAACAGCCGTGAGCGATTAAATCGTTCATAACCTCGACGACTTCGTCGTGCGTTTCACCGAGGCCCAGCATTATACCGGACTTGGTCGGTGTTTCCGGGCAGATTTCATGATAACGTTTGAGCAGATCGAGCGAGCCTTGGTAATCGGCGCCCGGTCTTGCTTCTCGGTACAATCTCGGAACGGTTTCCAGGTTATGATTGAATACATCGCAAGGCTCTCGGCTCAGTATGTCGACGGCCTTGTCGAGGCGACCGCGAAAATCGGGAACCAGTATTTCAACTTTGGTGGTCGGCGTTTCTTGCCGAATTGCGGCGATACAATCGGCGAAATGGCCTGCGCCGCCGTCTCGCAAATCGTCGCGGTCGACCGAGGTAATCACGACATACTTCAGCTTCATTGCCTTGATCGTCTGCGCCAAATGTAGCGGTTCGTTTTGATCGAGCGGTTTTGGTTTTCCGTGCGCAACGTCGCAGAAGGGGCAGCGACGGGTGCAGAGGTCGCCCATGATCATGAAAGTCGCGGTGCCGTGGCTGAAACATTCGCCGAGGTTAGGGCAAGCGGCTTCTTCGCAAACCGTGTGCAGATTGTTTTCGCGCAATAGTTTTTTGATGCGGTTGATTTCGTCGTTCGCCGAGACTTTAATGCGTATCCAATCAGGCTTGCGAAGCGGTTCCGCAGCCGGTTCGACTTTGACTGGGATTCGAGAGAGTTTGACGGAATTGCGTTGATGCGACTCCGGCGTGTTTCGTGAGGGGGCTTGTAAAGTCATCGTGGTATTGCCTGAGTGATGGCGTGAGCGACCGGTACGGCCAGTTCGCTAGTTTCGATTTCGATGCCGAAGTCGGCTAATTGCGTGACTTGCATGTCGGCGTAGCCGCAAGTGTTGATTCGGTCGAACGGTCTTAAGTCCATGTGGTTATTCAAGCTCAGTCCGTGATAGCTGCAGTTTTTTTTTACCCGTAATCCGATCGATCCGATTTTTTTGTCCGCGACATAAACGCCGGGTTTGTCGGCTTGCGATGATGCTCGAATGCCGTATTGGGCCAGCGTTTCTATGATTGCTTGCTCGAGCGTCGTGACCATTGCTCGGATACCCAGGTTCAAGCGCTTGATGTCCAGTAATGTATATAGTACCAGTTGTCCCGGGCCGTGGTAGGTAATCTGGCCGCCTCGATCGGTTTGTACGACGGGAATATCGCTGGCTTGCAAGAGGTGTTCGCGTTTGCCGTTCAAACCGAGCGTATAAACCGGCGGATGCTCGACGATCCACAGTTCGTCCGGAGTATGGGTATCGCGTTGCTGCGTGAACGTTTGCATGTCGCGCCAAACCCCTTCGTAGGGTTGCAGGCCGAGGTTGCGGATCGCCAGTGTCATCGTGTTATCTTATGCAATGGGATGCAGATTATTCAGATAGGGCATATTATCGCCGATATTCTTCGTTATCATTGCCGTCAACGGTATTCCATGGAAAGTCTTCATTGGAAAGCGTTATCCGTTTGTCACTATAAAGCCATCAATACGAGCGGCGAGTCCGTTAAATCTTGATAAATCGCATCTAGTTGTTGTTTGCTGGTCGCGATGATGGTGACTGTGACTGAAGTGTACTTTCCTCCTTTACTGGGGCGCGATGTGACTGCGCCTTCGTGAAGGTCGTTGACATGGCGCCGAATAATTTCGACGACATGAATATCTAATTCAATGCTGTTCATGCCCATCGCTTTAATTGGAAAGCGGCAGGGGAATTTCAGTATATCTTCTTGGTCACTCATGACTGGGCTTTCTTGAACGCTTGATAAAGTTGATGCATTTTTTGCCAAACCGGTCCCGGTTTACCGTCCGAGACAGGTTGGGAGTCGAGTTCGACGACTGGAATGATTTCGCGAGTCGAACTGGTAAGCCAGATTTCGTCGGCGGTTTTCAAGGCTTCGAGCGAAATAATATCTTCGCTATAGGGAATGTCGTTGATTTTAGCCAGTTCCAGGATGACATCGCGGGTGATGCCGGGCAAAATTTCTTCGCCTTTCGGTGGCGTCACTAGAATGCCGTCGAGGACCGCGAAAATATTGCTGGCCGCGCCTTCGGTCACGTAGCCGTCCTTGACCAGTACCGCTTCGGTACAGCCTTGGTCGACCGCTTTTTGTCTAAGCAAAATGTTGGCTAATAAGGTAATCGCCTTGATATGACATAATGCCCAGCGGGTGTCGTCAAGCGTGATGGCTTTGACACCACTGTCGCGGTCGCTTAAGGGCACAATCGGCGAACACATGGCGAATACGGTTGGCTCGATATGCTCGGGGAATGCATGGTCACGTTTCGGTGCTACGCCGCGTGTGATTTGCAGATAAATGTATTGATCCTGTCCCGGTTCGAGCAGCGGCTCTAGAATACCGGCCCATTGCTCGCGGCTGTGAGGGCTAATTAGGCGAATGCTTTTCAGGCTGGCTTCGAGACGGTCGATGTGTTCCGGCAGGCGGAATAAGCGCCCGGCATAAGCGGGAATGACTTCGTAAATGCCGTCACCGAATAAAAAGCCGCGGTCAAGCACTGAGATTTTGGCTTGATCGAGCGGAAGATACTGGCCGTTTAAATAAACTGTCGGGTTATCACTCATTTTTTATTTCACCAGCATGAGAACAGTGTCGTAAAGTTTGCGCACTAAGTTGCCTTTTTCTACGGTAGTTAGTGCGATTAGCTTCTTTTCCATTAATGGTTCGCCGGCCAGCGTCACACTGACGGTGCCTAAATTGTCGCCTTGGTTGACCGGTGCGATGATTTTTTGTTCAAAATTAATGACAGCCTTCAAGTCTTCGTAATGGCGGCGTGGAATCGTGACATAAAGGTCTTCGGCCAGACCTAAAGCCAAGTTTTTATCTGCGCCTTTCCAGATGCGGGTCTCGGTCAAGGCTTCATTGCCTTTGTACAGTCGATGAGTTTCATAGAAGCGGAAACCGTAATTCAACAAGGACTGGTTTTCATTGGCACGAGCGCGTTCGCTGCCGGTTCCCATGACGACTGAAATCAGGCGCATGCCGTCGCGAACTGCCGATGCGACTAAACAGTAACCGGCCGCTTCGGTATGGCCCGTTTTGACGCCGTCGACGCTTGGGTCGCGCCAAAGAAGTTTATTGCGATTACGTTGCGTGATTTTATTGTAGGTGTATTCTTTTTCCGAAAACCACGCATAATAATCCGGAAATTAGCGGATCATTGCGCGAGTTAAAATGGCTAAATCTTGCGCGGTCGTGTAATGGTCGTCGTCGGGCAGTCCCATGCTATTGACGAAATGGCTGTTTTTCATGCCGAGTATGGCGGCTTGTTGGTTCATCATTTCGGCGAAAGTGGCTTCGTCTCCGGCGACATGTTCAGCTAGTGCGACGCTCGCGTCATTCCCCGATTGGATAATGATACCTTTGAGCAACTCTTGGACCGTGACTTGTTTGTTGACTTCGATAAACATACGCGAGCCCGGGGTGCGCCAGGCCTTTTGACTGACCGTGACATTTTCGTTCAGGCTCAGATGGCCTTTACTCAATTCGGTGAAGACGACATAAACGGCCATGATTTTGGTCAGACTGGCGGGGGGGAGTTTGACGTCGGCATTGTTCTCGCCCAGCACTTTGCCGCTATCGGCATCAAGCAAAATATAACTGCTCGCGGCGATACTCGGCGGCGAAGGAATCATGATTGGATCGGTCTTATCGGAAGCCGCGTTTACCGTTTGCAATAAGCTAAAAAATAGATAAACAATCAGGCTGAGGTAAACTTTTGAGGAGGTCATTATTCGCGGTGTGAGCATACAAAAACAGAAGGTCATATTGTAACAGTGATTGGTTAATTTCCGATGCTTTCGACGATATACCGTGTCTGATTGATGCCGATTTCATTCAGTTTGGCGTTCAACCGTTCGGCATCTTCGGCGGATTTTAACGGGCCGATTTGCACTTTGTGAAGCGTCGTTCCGTTTTGAGTGACGGGTTTAATTTTGGGTAGCGGAAGGAGGCTGTGTTCGGCGATTTTTTTGCGTAAAGCTTGAGCGTTGGCTTCATTACCGAAAGCACCTAGTTGGATATAGATGACGGCCTGTTGACCGCTTTCCGGGAGGGGAGGGACAACGGTTGGGTTGTTCGGTAGGCCGGCGCTTATCTTTGGAGTTTCCGAATGTTCGGCAATCGCGCGGCTGAGCTGATAAACCGCCATGGCATAGAGAGGGCTATGATTGTAACGGGTAATGACGTAGAAGTTGTCCAAGCCTAGCCAAAGCTCTTCTCCTTGCTCCAGTTCGAAAGCAAGGAGTTTGGCTTTTCGGTCGGAGCTCGCAGTTTCTATCGATTCGACATTTAAAGCCCTAAGTTGGGCTATAGTACGGTCCGGTTTCAGATCTCCCCCAAGAGCTTTGCGGTAAGCGTTGCCCTGCGCGGCCGCTTGAAAAGTCACCGGTTTTCCGCGTTGCCAGTGATGTTTGTAAAAATAATTGCCGACGCTGGCAATGGCATCGGCCGAATTGTTCCAGATGTCGCGGTGATAGTCTCCTTCGAAATCGGCTGCATAGCTGCGAAAACTGCTTGGCATAAATTGCGGGATACCCATTGCTCCGGCATAAGATCCGGTCGGTTGTAACGGATCGATGTGTTCCTCGCGGCATAGCAATAAAAAGTTTTCAAGCTCGCTGGTGAAAAACGGGCTCCGTTTCGGGTAGTTGAAAGCCAATGTCGACAAGGCATCGATGACCCGGTAACTGCCGGTATTTTTACCGTAGGAAGTCTCGACGCCGATGATCGCCGTGATGATTTCGGGCGGGACGCCGTATTTTTGTTGTGTAACGGCCAAGGCCGCGGCATTATCTTGCATAAATTTAACGCCGCCTTCGATGCGCGCTTCGGTCATGAATATTTTCCGGTATTTGTACCAGGGCATCGCTTCGGCAGGACGTGTGATGGCCTCGATGATGCGCGGTTGCAATTCGACCGACCGGAATAATGTATTCAGTTTGTTTTTGTCGAAGCCGTGCTTAGCCGTCATCGTACGTATGAATGCCGACATGTTTTCGGGCAATGTTTCGGACTGCGAGACCGGCGCGGTCGCTTGCGCCGAAGAAGGGGAGGAGGAGCTCAGTATCAGGGCTCCGCAAAGCATTAAAGTGGCTATTGAGGTTTGCTTCATCGTTAAGTCGGTAAGAATTTTTTGTGGGTGTGGATGGACATCAGGATGCCGAATCCTGCGAGCAAGGTAACCATCGAGGTTCCGCCGTAGCTGATCAGCGGTAACGGAACACCGACAACCGGAAGGATGCCGATGACCATGCCTATGTTAACAAAGACATAGACAAAAAAGGTAAAGCTGAGACTTCCCGCCAATAAGCGGCTGTAACTGTCTTGCGCTTGTATTGAAATATACAGGCAACGACTAATAATAACAATGTAGAGCGCGATTAACACAAGGCAACCGGAGAGACCGAATTCTTCGGCAAATACAGCGAATATAAAGTCGGTTGAGCTTTCTGGCAGAAAATCGAGTTGGGCCTGGGTGCTGCCTTGCCAGCCCTTGCCGAAGATGCCGCCGGAGCCGATGGCTATTTTCGATTGGATGATATGATAACCGCGCCCGAGCGGGTCTGCTTCCGGGTCGATAAAGGTCAAAACCCGGGCGCGTTGATAGTCGCGCATAAAATGCCAAATAATAGGAGTCAACGAGGCAATAATAGCGCCGATACTGATGATGAATCGCCATGATAGTCCGGCAAAAAAAATGACCGCGGCTCCCGAGCTGAACACCAATATCGAGGTGCCGAGATCGGGTTGCTTTGCAATCAGTAGCGCCGGTAGCAGGAGTAGCAAGCCGGCGATACCCATCTGCTTCCACTTCGGGGGCAAAGTGTTTTCCGATAAATACCAGGCAATCATCATCGGTGCGGTAATTTTGAGCATTTCCGAGGGCTGAAAGCGAAAGAACCCTAAATCGAGCCAACGCTGCGCGCCTTTACCGATTTGCCCCATGATCAGCACGGCAACCAGCAAAGTTACGCCGATTCCGTATAGAATCGTCGAATAGCGTTTAAATTGATAAGGATTAATATGGGCAAGTACGATCATCAGGACAAAGGCAATCAGCATGCGGGTGGCCTGACGGATCAAGATGTCGGTATCTTGCCCGCTAGCACTATACAAAATCAGAAAGCTTAGGCTAAGAACTAGCAGCAAACATATCAGCAAGGGAATGTCGATATGCAGTTTTCTCAATAGATTGCCGAGGAGCGAGTGCGGTACGAATTGTTCACTGCGCGTTTCGGTCTTCATCGCTGGGTTCCTGTAAATATTGACGAATGATTTTTCCGGCTATCGGAGCCGCAACAGAACCGCCATGGCCGCCGTTCTCGGCTATGACGGCAACAGCGATTTGTGGGTCGTGAGCCGGCGCAAATGCCATGAATAAAGCATGATCGCGTAGTTTAAAAGCGATTTCGTTTTCGTTATAGCGCTTTTCTTGTTTGACGGTAAAGACCTGGGCCGTGCCGGTTTTGCCGGCAATTTGATAATCGATGCCCCGGCTGATGCTCCTAGCCGTCCCCCTAGCGCTATGTACGACATTGATCATGGCAGAGACGACCGCGTCGATATTCCTAGGATTTAGCGCGAGGGTGGTTTCCGGTTTGGCTTCCGCGGGTTTCAGAATACCATTCTCGGTAAACGAGCCCACTAAGTGCGGATGGACGACCTTGCCTTTATTAGCCAGCGTAGCAGTAGCTCGAGCTAATTGCAGCGGCGTGACCTGAGTATAACCTTGGCCGATGCCGGTAATAACCGTTTCGCCGGGATACCAGGATTGATTACGGGCTTTGCGCTTCCATTGTTTAGAGGGTTGTAGGCCTGATAGTTCGCCGACTAGATCGATGCCGGATTTTTCTCCGAAGCCGAACTTCGTGAAAAAACGGTGGATGTTGTCGATGCCGAGCGATAAAGCCAGGCTGTAAAAGTAAACATCGCAAGACTGAACGATTGCGAGATTCAGATCCACCGTACCATGGCCTCCTCTTTTCCAATCTCGGTATTTATGTTTGACATTGGGAAGTTGAAAATAACCGGGGCAATAAGTTTTTTGGCCTGGGTGAGTCACTTGATATTCAAGCCCGGCCAAGGCCATGAAAGGCTTGATCGTTGAGCCGGGCGGGTATTGCCCTCGGAGTGCCCGATTAAACATCGGTTGAGCATCCGAGGTTTGTAGTTCTTTATATGATTTAGTGTCGATGCCGTAGACGAACGGATTCGGATCGAAGCCGGGGCGACTGGTAAAAACCAAGACGCCACCGGTTTTTATCTCGATCGCCACGACCGCCCCGTTATAAATATCGAGAGCATCATAAGCGGTCTTTTGTAGATCGATATCGAGGGTTAGGTGTAGGTTTGAGCCCGCAGTAGGGTCGACTGTTTTTAAAGTGCTTATCGCTCGGGATTGCGCGTTGGTTTCTATTTCGGCATAGCCGGCTTTGCCGTGTAGTTCGGTCTCATAAGCTAACTCGATCCCAACTTTGCCGACATGGTGTGTGCCGCGATATTCAGAAACCGGAAGCCTTTTTAATTCATTTTCGTTGATACGCCCAACATAACCGATAACATGCGAGGTTAGAATGTCGTAGGGATAGTGCCTGACCAGGCGAGCATGAATATCGACACCCGGAAAATAAGGTCTAACTGCAGCGAATTTGGCGATTTCTTCCTCGGACATGCGCAACAATAGCGGTGTGCTGGTAAAGCGTTTTTCGCGTTTGCGCAATTTTTGGTACTGCTCGATTTTATCTTCGGGAATGTCCAATAATTCTTGTAATCGAGCGAGTGTGTCGTCGAGATCTTTGATTTGTTCGGGTATCAGCTCAAGGCTGTATGTTGGAACATTATCGGCCAACACTCTACCTTTTCGGTCGAAGATGATGCCGCGGGTCGGTGGCAGCGGCGATATTTTAATATGGTTGTTTTTAGCTAAGGTCGCGTAATGTTCGTGGCCGACAATCTGCAAATAAACCAAGCGAACGATTAAGCCGGTCGATAGAAGGAGAATGAAGATCATCGCGACAATCGCGCGTCCCGTAAAAATGCGGTTTTCCTCCGCCGGGTTTTTTATGGTGTAGGTGCGAGGCATGAGACAAACGATTCAACGAATGCGTCGGTAGAGTCGTATTGCACGCAAAGAAAAAAAGACTAAGGGCCAGAAAAAGGTGCCGGTTAATACGGGTAACCAAAAAGTGTAAGAGGCGCGTGCGATAGTTTGGCTATCAGTGATCCAGAATATCAAAAATTGAGATACGAGTAGGCAAAAAAAGATAAATAGGCCTTGTTGCAGAATCGGGTATTGTCTGAGTCGCTTGTGTAGCCTCAAGCACAGAAAGGCTACCAGCGAGTTGGTGAGCGCATTCAAGCCCAGCATTCTACCGGTTAATACGTCAGTCAGTAAGCCGATGGTCCAAGCGCTAAATATGCCGACTCGTTCGGGTGCGGCCAGTACCCAGTAAATAACCACGAGTAATATCCAATTGGGATTGAATTGCGCCATGGGTTGAGGCCAGGCGGCGATATTCAGGCACATGGCAAAAATAATCGAGAGGAAATAACGGCCGTAGCCGAAAGCATTATTCTTCGGCATGGTTTTCGTCCGCTTGATCTGTTTCTTGAGTTTCCAGCGGGATAGGCGCTTCGCTTTTCCATACGATTAACAATTCCCGGCTTCGATTTAATTGTGCCTTAGGTGTTGCGTATATTTCGGCGAAAGGTTTGTTAGGCTGGAGGATTATTTTTTCTACGACAGCAACCGGATAGCCTTGCGGAAAGATGCCGCCTAGGCCTGAACTAATCAGTAGGTCGCCTTCCTTGATGTCGGCGTTGTTGGCTAAATAAGGCAATATTAGCCTATTGATTCGCCCGCTGCCGACTGCGATTGTACGTAAGCCGTTGCGATTGATCTGTACTGGAATTGCATGGCCGGGATCGGTAATTAACATGATCTCGGAGTTAAGCGGAAGCGCGCGGTATACTTGGCCGACCACGCCATATGCATCCAAAACCGCTTGCTGAGCATGCACGCCGAACCGCGTTCCTTTATCGACGACGACGACATGTTCGAAGGGTGCTAGGTTGACGGATAATAACTCGGCCACCAGTACCTGTTCGCCCAGTTTAAAGGATTTTTCCAGTAATGCCCTTAACCGGATATTTTCCTTCTCCAGGGCTTCATATTTAAGCAATTGGGATTTGTAAATCAATTGTTCTTGGCTTAGTCGTTCATTTTCTTCTTTTAGACTATAAAGTGATTTTATCGATTCTACGGTTTCTTTTGAGTGATGTAGAGGCCAGTCCGTAATCGATTGAATCGGATAGGTAATCATTGATAGTACGCTGCGAAGTTTGTCCAGTTGCGAGCTTTTGCGTTCAGCGACCAGAAGTGCGATTGAGGCCACTATCGCCACCAGCAGTCGCGTATTAATCGAAGGGCCGGTGGCAAATAAAGGATTAATAACGATTACCTCGAAAATGAACCGTATAGGTAAAGATATTTCGTGCGGTCATGTTTGCGAGTTTCTGACGAGCTCTTTTAGTCGGTGGCATTGCCATAAACGCTACAAGCATGGTCGCGCGATATGTATCCCATAACGGACAGAATATTATTTGGATAGTTCGATTGTGTATCATTCGAATCGACATTCTATCCGTGGAAATTGATTTAGTAAGGATTTCGTGATTATAACGCCCTGTAACTATGAGCTGTGTTGAGGTTTCGGTAACTCGTTGGGCCTGCCAATCGAGCAGCCGAACCCTCCATAAAATAAGGAAGTTATTTACGACCAAATCCTAAGCTATTCAAAGCTTCGATTCTGCCGAATAAATCGGCGTGGCGAGTATTGTTTTACGGTTGAAGTTATTCTAGCGAAAATGCGCTAGGGCCTTTTTTATCCAGCATTTCCAAAACGATTCCACCGCCTCGAGCCACGCAGGTTAGAGGGTCGTCGGCGATATAAACCGGTAGTCCGGTTTCTTCTGCGATCAAACGATCGATATCTTTGAGCAGCGCGCCGCCGCCGGTCAGAACGATACCTCGGTTCGCAACATCGGCGCCGAGTTCCGGCGGAGTCTGTTCCAGTGCGACTTTAACAGAACCGACTATGCCGGACAAAGGGTCTTGAAGTGCTTCTAGAATTTCATTACTGTTTAATGAAAAGCTGCGAGGTACGCCTTCGGCGAGATTGCGCCCTTTAACTTCAATTTCTTTGACTTCGCTACCCGGGTAAGCCGCCCCAATTTCATGTTTGATTCGTTCGGCTGTAGCCTCGCCTATCAGTGTGCCGTAATTACGGCGGACATAATTGATGATTGCCTCATCGAAACGATCGCCTCCGATTCGTACCGATGCCGAATAGACAATACCGTTCAATGAGATGACGGCGACTTCCGATGTGCCTCCGCCTATATCGAGCACCATCGAACCTTGGGCTTCATCGACGGGGAGTCCTGCTCCGACCGCAGCCGACATGGGTTCCTCGATCAAATAAACTTCACGGGCGCCGGCCATCGAGGCGGACTCTCGAATCGCTCGGCGTTCTACTTGGGTGGAGCCGCATGGGACGCAAATCAGGATACGAGGGCTGGGACGTAGCAGTTTATTTTCGTGAACCTTTTCGATGAAATACCGCAGCATGCGTTCAGTAACTGCGAAATCGGCAATCACTCCATCTTTTAAAGGACGAATCGCGGTGATGTTGCCGGGGGTTCGGCCAAGCATCATTTTTGCTTCCATACCTACCGCCGCGATAGTTTTAGCTCCGCGAATTTTGTCTTCCTTGATGGCCACAACCGAGGGCTCGTTTAATACGATTCCTTTTCCTGGAACGTAAATCAAAGTGTTGGCGGTTCCTAAATCTATCGAGAGATCGTTGGAAAAAAGGCCGCGTATTCGTTTGAACATTTATTAACCTGTATCCTGAGCGAATAAATTGTATTACTTTATCAATCAAGCGGGTAATTGAGCAAGATATAAAGTATTATACTTAACGCAATTTAAAATTCCGTTTCAATATTCGCTTGTTGCCGCACTGCAATTAAACGCCTTTTTCCGGCAAGGGCGGGGTCATAGGGACTATAATTGGGCATGGAAATAACGGTCGTGCAATGCCGCCGGATTCGCGAGAATTGGTAAATCGGATTTATTAGGTAAACCAGATACGGATACGCCTTAGGATTTCGTGATAAATAACCTCCTGCAGCTATGAGCTTTGTTGAGGGTTCGGTAACTCGATTGACAGACCCTGCACCTAAATTATCCAAGACAATTAATCATGAGCTATGGGATTAGGTGCTGGGTAAATACGTCAGATTAGGCTTGTGGCGGTTACTGATTGCCATGGATGGCGTGTATTAGGGCAATGCAGGGCAGAAAAATGCTCCTGCATTTTCTGCATTCGTTACATCCTTGTAACTTAGCAATTGCCGAGGAGCAAAAATCTGCCCTGCCGCCGCCGACGCCTGCCAATCGAGCAACCGAATCCTCCATAAATATAGGGAGGTTATTTTCGACCAAATCCTTAAGATGTTTCCAAAAAGTTATGAAATGCACGAATTTTGAGCTGCGAACAGTCATGTTTTCGGATTGATGATTAATGGAGTTGTAAAATGTCTTTAACGACCGATGATGTAAATAAAATCGCGCATTTAGCAAGGTTGGGCGTCGATACTCAAGATGTCGACACTTATGCGCATGATTTATCGGGGATACTCGATTTGGTTACGCAAATGAGCCAATTAAATACCGAGGGAGTTGCTCCCATGGCGCATCCGATGGAGCAAGGCCAGAGGTTGAGACCGGATCGGGTAACCGAAACGAATATGAGAGAAAAATTTCAAGCGATTGCACCTCAAGTCGAAGCGGGATTGTATTTAGTCCCTAAGGTGATCGAATGAAGGATGGGGAAAGGCTATGAATAATAAAACCATCGCCGAACTAGCCAGAGGCTTGCGAGCCGGCGAATTTTCCAGCGTGGAGTTGACGCAAGACTATTTAGAGCGGATTCGGCAGTTTTCGGCCCTCAATGCATATATTACCGTGACCGCCGAGCAGGCGCTTGCCCAAGCCGAAGTCGCGGATAAACGGTTGGCGGCAGGAACGGCCGATTTATTAACCGGAATACCGGTTGCGCAAAAAGACATTTTCTGTACCGATGGTGTTAAAACGTCTTGCGGTTCGAAGATGCTCGATAATTTCATCTCGCCGTACAATGCAACTGTCGTCGAAAAACTCAATGCAGCCGGAGCAGTGATGCTCGGTAAATCGAACATGGACGAATTTGCAATGGGCTCGTCGAACGAAACCAGTTTTTATGGTTCGGTACAAAATCCTTGGAATGTTTCGTGCGTTCCGGGCGGTTCTTCGGGCGGGTCGGCCGCGGCGGTTGCCGCAGGACTCACGGCAGGCGCGACAGGTTCGGATACCGGCGGTTCGATACGTCAACCGGCGGCTTTTTGCGGTATTACCGGTTTGAAGCCGACTTACGGGCGCGTTTCCCGATATGGCATGATTGCCTATGCCTCAAGCCTCGATCAAGGCGGTCCGATGACGCGTACTGCCGAGGATGCGGCGATCATGCTGCAAGCGATGGCCGGTTTCGACGAAAAGGATTCGACTAGCGTCAATATGCCGGTTCCCGATTATTCGGCCGGGCTGAATCAGCCGTTAAGCGGTTTGAAAATCGGTCTGCCGAAAGAATTTTTCGGCGAAGGGTTGAACGGCGAAATCGCGGCAGTCATCGAAACAGCCGTCAATGAATATCGCAAATTGGGTGCCGAGGTTAAAGAAGTCTCGATGCCGAATCTGAAACATGCGATTCCGGCTTATTATGTGATCGCGCCAGCTGAATGTTCAGCGAATCTTTCGCGTTTCGACGGTGTCCGGTTCGGCTACCGCTGTGAGAATCCTGCCGATTTGGCCGATTTGTATACGCGCTCGCGCGGCGAAGCATTCGGCAAGGAAGTTAAGCGCCGTATCTTGATCGGAACCTATGCCTTGTCGGCCGGTTATTACGATGCCTATTATTTAAAAGCTCAAAAAGTCAGGCGTTTGATCACTGATGATTTCAAAAGCGCATTGGCCGAGGTTGATGTGTTGATGGGGCCGGTGTCGCCGACGGTGGCGTTCGGTCTCGGCGAAAAAACCGGCGACCCGATTCAAATGTATTTGTCCGATATTTATACAATCGCGGTCAATCTGGCAGGTCTTCCGGCCATGTCGATTCCGGCCGGTTTCGTTGACAATAAACCGGTTGGTTTGCAAATCATCGGGAATTATTTTGCCGAGGACCGGTTGTTGAATGTAGCTCATCGCTATCAGATGAATACTGACTGGCACAAACAGGTGCCGAAAGGGTTCGAATAAGAGGTTGGATATGGCCAAGGTTACCGAATTGTCGCAATTGGATATGAACGGGAGTTACAGCTACGCCGATTATTTGACGTGGAGTTTGGATCAAACGGTCGAGTTGATCAAGGGCAAGATCTTTACGATGTCGCCGGCGCCGAATGTCAAGCATCAGCGGATTTCTCGCAATCTTTTCAAGCCGATCGTTAATTATATGGCAGATAAACGCTGCGAAGTCTTCTCGGCCCCGTTCGACGTCAAGCTTTACGATCGCCGCAAATCGAAATTGAGCGACCGCGAAGTGTTTAGTGTCGTACAGCCCGATTTGTGCGTGATTTGCGATAAAAACAAATTGACCGAACAAGGCTGCGACGGCGCGCCCGATTGGATCATCGAAGTGCTTTCTCCGGGCAATAATAAGAAGGAGCTTCGCTTCAAATACGATCTGTATCAGGAAAGCGGCGTCGGCGAATACTGGTTGGTGTTTCCGTATGAACGCGCCGTGCAGCAATTTGTGTTGGACCGGGATGGCGAAGCCTATCGGCTCCACGCCCTCTATGCAGGCGACGAAACGGCACAGCCCTATCTTTTTCCCGAACTAAAAATCGATTTGGCCGAAGTTTTTGCCGAATAAATCAATAAGGAACTAGCAATGAATTCACAATGGGAAGTCGTCATCGGGTTGGAAATTCATGCACAACTCGCGACAAAATCCAAAATTTTTTCAGGCGCATCGATAGCCTACGGCGCCGAACCGAACACACAGGCTTGCGCGGTCGATTTAGGCTTGCCCGGCGTGTTGCCGGTGTTGAATCAAGAGGCCGTGCGCATGGCCGTCAAATTCGGTATCGCGATCGAAGCGGAAATCGCGCCTTACTCGGTCTTCGCGCGCAAAAATTATTTTTATCCGGACCTGCCGAAAGGTTATCAGATCAGTCAGTTCGAGTTGCCGATCGTCGGCAATGGGCACCTGGATATCGACGTCGATGGGGCAACGAAACGCGTCGGCGTGACGCGAGCGCATTTAGAGGAAGATGCCGGAAAATCCTTGCATGAGGATTTTCACGGCCTAACCGGCATCGATTTGAATCGTGCCGGCACGCCATTGCTGGAAATCGTTTCGGAACCCGACATGCGTTCGGCGAAAGAAGCGGTCGCCTATATGCGCAAGCTGCACGAACTGGTGCGCTATCTGGAAATCTGCGACGGCAACATGCAAGAAGGTTCGTTCCGTTGCGACGCAAACGTTTCGGTGCGTCCGAGAGGCCAAGCGGAATTCGGCACGCGCGCCGAGATCAAAAACATCAACTCGTTCCGCTTCGTTGAGAAAGCGATTAATCACGAAATCGAACGTCAGATCGACCTGATCGAAGGCGGCGGCAAGGTCGTTCAGGAAACGCGGCTTTACGACGCGAACAAAGATGAAACCCGCTCGATGCGAGGCAAAGAAGAGGCGAACGACTATCGTTATTTTCCCGACCCCGATTTATTGCCGGTCGAGATTACCGAAGCCTTCAAAGACGAAGTACGCGCCACTTTACCGGAATTGCCCGATGCGAAGAAACGGCGTTTTATCGAGCAATACGGTCAGGACGATGAGAGTGCGGCTACGCTGACTTCGTCGAGGCAATTAGCCGATTATTACGAAGCATTGGTCGAAGCGTCCGGCGGCGAAGCGAAGATTTGTACAAATTGGGTGACCGGCGACGTGCTCGGCGCTCTGAACAAGGCCGGGTTAGAAGTCGGTCAATGTCCTGTCGATGCCGAGCGTTTGGCGGGCTTGTTGAAACGTATCGCCGATGACACGATTTCGGGAAAAATCGCAAAACAAGTCTTCGAGGCGATGTGGCAAGGCCAAGAAACGGCCGATCAAATCATCGAAAGCCAAGGTTTAAAGCAAATCACCGATACCGGCGCGATCGAGGCGATCATCGATAAAATCATCGCCGACAATCCTGGTCAAGTCGAACAATACCTCGGCGGTAAGGATAAAGTCTTCGGCTTTTTTGTCGGCCAAGTCATGAAGGAAATGCAGGGTAAGGCGAATCCGGCAGAGGTCAATAAGATTTTGAAAACTAAGTTGAAAAGGTAAGATTTATCCTAAAAAGAGCAGTTGAGAGCCTCAAACTACCGTTCGCTCTGAGCCCTGTCGAAGGGTGAACGGTAGTTTGAGGCCTCACCAAGCCGGTGAAAGTGTTGTAGACCCTTCATGCTTCGACTTAGCTCAGCACGAACGGTCTACAACACATGTCAACAGCTCTTTTAGGTTTATGGATGGGCGGAATTCCGGCCCATCCAACGGAATAGGCGCGGTTTATATGGCATTTGCGGAAAAACTGAAGATAAGCATAGAGGATTATTTGCAAGGCGAGTTACTCAGTGACATCAAGCATGAGTATGTCGGGGGAGAAGTTTATGCGATGGTCGGCGTTAAGCGTGCGCATGACACGATCGCAATGAACCTGATCGCTCATGTGCATGCACATTTGCGCGGTTCGCCTTGCCGAGTTCATTCAGGCGAAATGAAGGTCCGGGTGCAAACCGAAACGGACGATAATTTTTTCTATCCCGATCTGCATGTTACCTGTTCGGCTGACGATACTCATGAGCATTTCAACACTCAGCCGAAATTGATCGTCGAGATACTCTCCGACGCAACCGAGCGTTACGATCGCTCCGAGAAATTTCATCACTATCGGAAATTAACCAGTCTCGAAGAGTATGTGTTGATCGCTCAGGATACGCAGCGTGTCGAATGTTACCGGCGCGATGAACAATGGGATTTGCTGCTGTTTCAGCAAGGCCAGGCCGTTTTTTTTGCATCGATCGATTGTGTTGTCGAAATAGGCGATATTTATGAAGGCTTATGCCTTGGTAACGATGGCGATGACTGAGGAACGATTTTGTTGCTTCAAAACCAACTATTAGCCCAAAATCAACGGGACTTCCTCAGCCTTTTGTTCAGCGATCCGGAAGCCGCGCATTTCCAGTACGCCTTTCGTATTAAGCGAAATGATCAAATTGAGTGCTTCAGGATAGTTTGCCATTTTCAAATCGATTTTTGAAGGAAATGCCGGCGCTGTCGGGTGAGAGTGATAAATCGCGAACAATTCCTCACCATTTTCGCGCATTTGTCCCATCGCAGCAATTTGCTGTTTGGGATCCAATAAAAACCGGTTTTCAGGGTGATCGGCGCTATTGTCGACCGGGTAGCAATGGTTCGGAATGCCGTTCAGGCTTCCGATCAGTCCGCAGACCTCGGCTTCGGGTGACAATTGCGCGAGATGCAGCAGTTGATTGGTGATTTTTCGGGGAATATGAATTTCTGAAGTTTGCATTATTGTTTAAGTTGTTGGCGTATAGATAATTTAAGGAATATGCACAAAATAATTTCTCAAAACATTAAGCTTTGTGGAGGATCGGTGACTCGCTTGACAGGATGCCGTAAACCCAGCACCTAAATTATCCAAGACAATTAACCATGGCTAATGGGCTATGGAATTTAGGTGCTGGGTAAATACATCCATGTTGGCTTGACGGCGGAATCTGATTGCCATGGATGGCATGAATGCAGATTTTGCAGGAGCAAAAATCTGCCTTGCCGCCGATACCTGTCAATCGAGCCGCCGACCCCCCTTCCTGCATTTGAAGAAGTTACTCGATGCTCGTTCCTAAATTTAATCGCTATGGACACGATTGTCCATAAGTGACCCGAGGCTGACCTGAAAGATCGTGATAGGTGACGATATTACGGTAATTCAATTGGCTGAAGATAGCCTGGACTTGATCTTGTTGATTGTAGCCGTGTTCGATCAATAAGTGACCTTGAGGAAGCAAATGTCGTCTGGCGGCGGTCGCGATGCGCTCGATATCACTCAAGCCATGATTGTCCGCGATCAATGCGGACATGGGTTCGAATCTGACATCGCCTTCGGTTAAGTGCGGGTCGTAATCCGCGATATAGGGCGGGTTGCTGACGACAAGATTGAACAGCGTCGAGTCGCTTATCGCCCCAAACCAATCGCTTTGCAAAAATTGGATGTTCCGAACATTGTGTCCCTGGGCATTTCGGCGGGCGATTGTCAGCGCGTTAGTGCTGAAGTCGGTGGCAATGACTTCGCTATCGGGGCGCTCGGCGGCCAGGGTAATGGCTATGATACCGGATCCGGTTCCTAAATCGATCAGTCGGTAAGGTTGCCGTTCCGGTATCCGTTGCAAGGCCAGTTCGATTAGTAGTTCGGTGTCGGGCCTTGGGATCAGCACGTCGCGGTTAACTTCGAAATCACGCGACCAGAATTCGCGGTTGCCGGTGATGTATGCGATCGGCATGCCGGAAAGCCGTTTTTGCAGTAGCGCTTTGAAATGGCTGTTTTGTTCGGGTAATAACTTTTTATCCGGCCATGCGCGCAGATGAGAGCGGTCTTTATCGAGCGCGAGGCAGAGCAGAATTTCGGCGTCGAGCAAGGGCGATTCGGAAACGAAACTCAAACTTTGGGCCGCGTGTGCCAATGCCGATTGAACGGTGGGCATCGGTTTAATTTTCGCCCAGTTGTGTCAATAGTTCAGCTTGATGCTCGTTAATTAACGGCTCGATGACATGATTGAGTCCGCCTTCCATGATCTCGTCAAGTTTATACAGCGTCAGATTGATTCGGTGGTCGGTCATGCGCCCCTGCGGGTAATTGTAGGTGCGAATCCTCTCGGAGCGGTCGCCGCTGCCGACTTGAAGTTTGCGATTCGCCTGTTGTTCGGCTTGATGTTTTTCCTGTTCGGCCGATAATAGGCGCGATTGCAATAACGACATCGCTCGGGCACGGTTTTTGTGTTGTGAGCGTTCGTCCTGACATTCGACGACGATGCCGCTCGGAAGATGAGTGATGCGGATTGCCGAGTCTGTTTTGTTGACATGTTGACCGCCCGCGCCGGATGAGCGATACGTATCGATACGAAGGTCTGCGGGATTAATGTCGATAGCATCGACTTCCTCGACTTCGGGCATGACTGCAACGGTGCAAGCCGAAGTATGGATGCGCCCCTGGGACTCGGTTTCCGGGACGCGTTGTACTCGATGTGCTCCCGATTCGAATTTGAGTTGCGAATAGACATCTTGGCCGGTTACACGCAGGATAATTTCCTTATAGCCGCCATGTTCGCCTTCGTTTTCATTGATAATCTCGGTCTTCCAGCCTTTTTTCTCGGCATAGCGCTGATACATGCGCGCGAGATCGCCTGAAAATATCGCGGCTTCATCGCCGCCGGTCCCGGCGCGGATTTCCAGGAAAATGTTTCTGTTGTCGTTAGGGTCTCTCGGCAATAATAAAATCTGCAGTTCTTGCTCAATGACCTTTTGTTGTTTTTCGGCGGCGAGTATTTCCTCGTGGGCCATTTCGCGCAGATCCGGGTCCGGGTCTTTTGCCATTTCTTGCGCCCCGGCTAGATTTTCGGCGGTATCGAGATAGCGTTTATAGCATGTGACAATCGGGTTGATTTGAGCGTATTCTTGGCTCAATGAGCGGAATTTATTCTGATTGGCTTGTACTTCGGGCTCGGCCAATAAGGCGGTGATTTCATCGAAACGTTCGCTTAAGTTGGCTAATTTGTGTTCTATGGATGGCTTCATTGTGTGTTGTTCAATTTGAAAATTTCGCGGGCCGCCGCTATTAAGTCGTGTCTTTCGTTGGTGCCGGCTTCCCGAATTTGCGCACTGGGCGTATGGATTAGCTTGTTAGTCAATGTATGAGCGAGTCTCTGCAGCGCTTCTTCGGCGGAAATGCCGCTTTGTAATTGATTTAATGTTTTGCGTAACGCGTCGTCGCGAATTTGCTCGGCCTGAATGCGGTAGTCTTTGATCGTGGTTAACGCGCCTTGCGAACGCAACCAGGAAAGAAAATGTTCGACCTGAGTATCGATGATTTCTTCCGCTTGTTCGGCGGCTTTGCGCCGGTTATCCATGTTTTGGTCGATCGTGTTTTTGAGGTCGTCGACCGTATAGAGATAGACATCGTTCAGTTGTTCGACTTCTGATTCTATGTCGCGCGGAACTGCCAAGTCGACCATGAACATTGGCTTGTGTTTGCGTTTTTTGATGGCACTTTCTACTCGACCCTTCCCTAAAATCGGCAGTGAGCTTGCTGTCGATGAAACGACGATATCGGCTTCGGCCAAGTGCATCGGTAATTCCGATAGCGCAATGGCATAACCGTTAAAGCGCGTCGCCAAGGCGTGCGCTTTATCATAGGTTCGATTGGCGATGATGATGCGTCCGATGCCATGTTGGACCAAATGCCGTGCCGTCAATTCGATGGTTTCGCCCGCGCCGATTAGAATCGCGGTTTGCTCGCTTAATTTATCGAAGATTTGTTGTGCCAGTTGCACGGCGGCGAAGGCTACTGAAACCGGGCTCGATCCTATGGCGGTATCGGTTCTGACTTTTTTTGCCGCGGAAAAAGTATGCTGAAAGAGCTTACCTAAATATTTGCCCAAGGTGCCCGCTTCATTAGCGGCTTGATAAGCGGCTTTCATTTGACCTAATATTTGCGGTTCGCCGAGGACCATGGAGTCCAAGCCGCATGCAACTCGAAACATATGCCGAATTAACTGGTTATCGTTGTAGGTGTAAAGATAGGGGGTCAAATCGTTAGGCTTGATGTTACGGGTTTGAGCGACCCAATCGATCAAAATGTGTTTATTTTCATTGGATGATTCGCAATAAAATTCCGTTCGGTTGCAGGTCGATAGAATAGCGGCTTCGGATATATCCTTTAAACGCCATAGATCTTTGAGTGATGAATCCAATATTTCGGCAGGGTAAGCTAGCCTTTCTCGGATAGAAACGGGGGCGGTGTTGTAATTTATCCCTACGGCAAGAAGTGTCATCGTTTTAAATTTAGAGTTCGGAGCGAATGTGGTTTTTTAGCTTGGTAAGTCAGGCCATTAGGCTATTGAAATCGTCTAAAGTTGCTGTATCGATTTGCGTGTGTGAAATTACCGATTGAACTTAGCGGATTTAAGTTTCGTCATAAGAATTTCGTGACAAGCAACTTCAGGTCTATGTGTTTTTAATAGGTTCGGTTGCTCGCTTGACAGGCCTAGCGCCTTAATTATCCAAGATAGTTGGCCATAAGCCAATGGGCTATGGGGCTTAGGTGCTGGGTGAAAGCACATGTTGCGAGAGCAAAAACCTGCTCGACCCAGACTCCTGAAGATCCTGTCATAAGAAATAGAGATGTTATTTATGGTCAAATCCTAAGTTAGTTTTCTATGGCGCGCCATTGTTTGCCAAAATTATTTTTTTAGTCAAATTTTTTAATATTTTAATTAAATAATTAAGTTTTATTCAAATGCAGTAAAACAACTATCCGAACTGAAATGTTTTTCTGCTAATCTATTGCAAAACTGTATTGCAAAATATGAAGGATGTGAGTGTGTCGAATTATAAGTTAATTGCCGTAATAGCCCTTGTTTTTCTTAGTGGTTGCGGTTCCTCTCAGGAAAGAGGGCGAGCCATGGATGAGCTTGACGAGTATTCACAAAGTTCTCATGACGAGCAAGGCGTCGAATCAGCGGAGCCTATAACCGCTATTGAGCCGGATATTATGTACATGTTGCTGGCCGCTGAAATTGCCGGGCAAAGAGGACAGTACGATGTTGCTCTGGAAGGGTATCTCGAGGCCGCAAAACGGGTTAACGATGTTAGGTTGACCGAGCGTGCTGCGAAGATTGCTCTTTACATTAAAGATACCGAACGAGGCGATGAGGCTGTTGTGCTTTGGTTGAAACAAGAGCCGGATAATTTAACAGCAAGAAAAATAGCCTTGCTATCGGCCTTAAGAAAGGAAGTAAAGCCTTCGGCTATCGAGCATGCTCTCTTTTTGTTGGATATGGACCCAGAAGGTTTTGAAGATGCGTTTGTTGAGTTAATTAGAGCGTTGGGTCAAAAAGGCAATACCGCTTTCGTATATGATGTATTGGAAGATCTTGCCGAGCAAAGGCCGGAAGAAGCCACTGTTTTTTTTATTCAAGCCATGTTGGCAATGCAGTTAAACAGCAATGTTTTGGCGCAACGTAAAATTGATCAAGCCATTGAATTGCGACCGGATTGGGAAAAGGCTTTGTTATTTAGGGCGCAAATTGCGGCTTTTTCTGGAGATTTAGATAATGCAAGGGTTTATCTCACGGATTTATCGGAGCAAAATCAGGATAGTTTGAAGATTAAGAAGTTGTTGGCCCAAGTCCTGGTTAAGTTGAGCGAGTATGATGAGGCTAGCAGGTTGTATCTGGATATCATTGATCAGGAACCGGAGGATTTTGAATCGCGTTTTTCTTTGGCGTTGGTTAATTTACAGATGGAGCGAGACGATAAGGCAGAGTCCTTGTTTAAGGGTTTGATTCCTTATCCCGAATGGAGTGATCAGGCAAGTTTTTACCTGGGTAGAATTGCGGTTCGGGATGGCAGAAATAGCGAGGCGCTGGTTTGGTTCGATAAGGTCTCGAGGGGGAGTCTACGTTTCGATGCTGCGGCTGCGGGAATATCGCTACTGATTAAAGATAAGCAATTTGAAGAGGCGTCCCAGCGATTAAGCCGGCTTCGTGCGCGTTCGTCCGATGAAAAGATGCGAGCGCTGTTGTTAGAGGCGGAGTTTTATAACGAACAAAAGCAATATATCAAGGCGTTCGACTTGTTGAGCAAGGCAATTGAAGAAATGCCCGAGCAAAAAGAATTGTTATATACTCGGGCTTTGGTGTCGGAACGTATTGATCGCCTAGACGTACTGGAGCAAGATTTAAGAAGGATACTGGCTCAGTATCCCGATGATGTGAGTGCTTTGAACGCATTGGGCTATACCTTGGCGGATAGAACCGAGCGTTACGAAGAGGCGCTGGTGTATCTTGAAAAGGCTCTGGAATTGCAGCCGGATGAGGCGGTCATTATTGATAGCTATGGATGGTTGCAATTTAAGCTGGGGAATTATGAAAAGGCTTTAGAATATTTGCAGAAGGCTTATTCCAAGCAGCAAGAAAACGAAATTGCGGCGCATTTGGCGGAAGTCTTATGGGTCTTGGGTCGCAGGGATGAAGCGAAGAAATTATTCGAGCAGACGATAAAAATGTCGCCGGACGATGAATATCTTTTGGATTTTCAGCAGCGCATTCTTGATGCTGAATGAGAAATCAATACACAAAATCTCGCTATGGATGGCTGGTATTGGTTCTATCGGTTTTAACGGGGTGTTCGGCCTCACCGATTAAAGATTTGGCGGCTTATTCGGAGCTTGGTCGAGGTGAGTTGTATCAATTGCGGGAATGGAGTCTGGATGGGCGTGTGTCGTTAACGGCTCGACATGATTCGTGGGCTGGTGCTATAGAATGGCGGCGCGCGGATAGCGAAGAGATGATTCGAGTTTCGGGGCCATTCGGTCAGGGAGCGGTGGGCATTAATATTGCCGACGATTATGTCGACGTCGATCGAGGCGACGGTGCGGTTAGATATTATGATCGGTCCGATGAATTTATAACCGAACAACTGGGTTTTTATGTGCCATTAAGATCATTGCGCTACTGGGTGATAGGCTTGACCGATCCGAATGAGTCGTTCGAAAATATTGGTAATGGTTTTATCCAGGACAACTGGACGATTCGATATAGAAAGATGCAAAAAACCGATCGAGGGCTGTTGCCCTATAAAATCGATGTTTCTAATCCGGAAGTGAAATTAAAACTAATCATAGATCAATGGAATACGCATGAGTGAGGTGTATAAACGATGGCCTGCGCCCGCAAAATTGAATTTAATGTTGAGAATTGTGGGGCAGAGGGAAGATGGGTATCACTTGCTGCAAACAGTATTCCAATTCATTGATTTGTGCGATTGGTTGGTGTTTCGACCAGTAAATGAGTCGGCGATTTCGTTGCGTACACCGCTCCCCGGGGTTCCTAAGGGTGATGATCTAACTTTTAGGGCTGCTCAGTTGTTAAAAGAAGAAACCGGTTATGAGGGGGGGGTTGTCATCGAGATTGAAAAACACTTGCCTATGGGAGGCGGTCTAGGCGGGGGGAGTTCCGATGCGGCAACGACGTTGGTAGCGCTTAATGATTTATGGCAGTTAGGGCTTTCCCGTGAGCGGCTGATGCAGTTAGGCTTGCGGCTGGGCGCGGATGTGCCGATTTTTGTTTTGGGCCATAGTGCCTGGGCGGAAGGCGTTGGTGAGGTGTTTCAGGAGATTGAAGTGTCGGAAAAATGGGTCGTAGTGCTGAAGCCGGATTGTCATGTCGATACCAAGGAAATTTTTTCATCAAAAGATTTGACAAGGGATAGTAAATCAATCAAAATAGCCGACTTTATTGCAGGGCAGCACCAAAACGATTGTTTGGGCGTTGTTCGGAAGCTTTACCCGTCTGTTGATAGGGCTTTGAGAGAATTGTCCGTATTTTCCGAAGCAAGGTTGACAGGTACAGGAGCATGCGTTTTTGCTCAGTTTGATACAGAGTTGGCAGCTAAAAAAGCGTATTTGTCGCTTAGCGGAAAGTGGCAATCCTATCTGTGTAAGGGAATAAACAGGTCTCCGTTGTACTCAAGTCTGAATGATGCTTAAGACTGGTAAGTATATCTAAGTAATTGGGCCGTCGCCAAGCGGTAAGGCACGGGGTTTTGATCCCCGCATACCCAGGTTCGAATCCTGGCGGCCCAGCCATTACCTAAATAGCGAATTAATTCAATCTGGGAGTGCCTGAATGAGTGATGCCTCTTTAATGGTGTTTTCCGGTAATGCAAATCGGGCGTTGTCGGAAGGTATTGTTAAAAAGCTTAGTATGCGGCTGGGGATGGCTGCGGTAGGTCGATTCAGTGACGGAGAGATCGCTGTTGAGGTTGAGGAAAACATAAGAGGCAAGGATGTGTTTGTCATTCAGCCGACCTGTTCTCCGACAAATGAGAATTTAATGGAGTTGCTGGTGATGATCGACGCATTTCGTCGGGCATCGGCATCTCGAATAACGGCGGTTATGCCGTATTATGGTTATGCAAGGCAGGATAGGCGTTCTCGTTCCGCAAGAGTTCCTATCAGTGCTAAACTAGTCGCCAAAATGATAGGTGAGGCAGGGGCGGATCGAGTGCTCACTGTTGATCTTCATGCGGATCAAATTCAGGGTTTTTTTGATATACCGGTAGATAATGTCTACGCTTCGCCGATTTTGCTGGGCGATGTTTGGCGGCAAAAGTATAAGGATCTAATAGTTGTCTCGCCCGATGTGGGTGGGGTTGTTAGGGCAAGGGCTCTGGCTAAACGGCTTGATGATGCTGATTTGGCAATAATAGATAAAAGACGTCCTAAAGCTAATGTTTCCGAGATAATGCATATCATAGGCGATGTTGAGGGGCGTACCTGCGTTATGATCGATGATCTAGTCGATACTGCCGGTACTCTATGTCATGCAGCGGAAGCATTGAAAGATCATGGTGCGGTCAGGGTTGTGGCTTACTGTACGCATGCTGTTCTTTCCGGAAGAGCAATTGATAATTTGAGGGATTCGGTTTTGGATGAATTGGTCGTAACCGATACGATACCGTTAAGCTTAGAAGCAAGTCGCATTGGTAAAATTAGGCAGCTCAGCGTTGCGGAGATGCTGGCGGAAACGATAAGACGTATCGCAGTCGGTGAGTCGGTTAGCTCGTTGTATGTGGATTGATAAATTAGCGAAGTGTATAGATGCACAGCTTTGGAGAATGAAATGTCAAGCGTATTTGAATTCGTAGCGGAAGCTCGGGTAAAACCGGGAACTGCTTCTGCTAAGTCGGTTCGTCGACAAGGAAAAATTCCGGCGGTAATTTACGGCGGAGAAGATGATCCTGAAATGTTGGTTTTGGATCATAATGAAGTTGTTAAGCATCTTGCTCACGAGGCTGTTTATTCGCATATCTTAGATGTGGTTGTTGCGGGCAAGGTGCAAAAAGCAATTCTAAAATCCGTACAAAGACATCCTGCTAAAGCTAAGGTCTTGCATTTGGATTTTTTGCGAGTAAATGCGAATGATAAGTTAAAGGCTCAAGTGCCTCTTCATTTTATCAATGAAGAAATCTGTGTTGGTGCTAAAGTAGGCGGTGTGGTTATGCATAATTTAGTCGACATAGAGGTGGCTTGCTTGCCAGAAGATCTCCCTGAGTATATCGAAGTCGATTTAACGAATTTGAGTCTTGGTGAATCGTTGCATGTTTCTCAATTAAATGCGCCGAAAGGTGTTGAGTTCTTAGCGTTGTCACACGGCGACGATCATGATGCGGATGTTTCAGTGGTGACAATTGTGCCTCCAAAGGTCGAAAAGACCGAGGCTGCTTCAGATACTGAAGAGTAATCGATTAATGCTCTACCCGTGTTTGCCAATATGTAGGCAAATATAAGACTAAAAAGTTTATAAGTTGTGTTTTTGTCAGTTTGAATGGCGGCAGAAACGCAAAAATAGGTTGTTCTTCTTGACGATGTCATAGAGTTTTGTGAGAATGGCCTGCTTCCTGGTTTTGGAGGGGTTCCCGAGTGGCCAAAGGGATCAGACTGTAAATCTGCCGGCTCTGCCTTCGGAGGTTCGAATCCTCCCCCCTCCACCATCCTGTTTAAATTTAAGATTGCGGGTGTAGTTCAATGGTAGAACTCCAGCCTTCCAAGCTGGTCACGTGGGTTCGATTCCCATCACCCGCTCCAGATGATCGGTGGTTTCTGCCCATATAGCTCAGTAGGTAGAGCACTTCCTTGGTAAGGAAGAGGTCACCGGTTCAAATCCGGTTATGGGCTCCATAAATTTGCAACAATAAAAGCTTTTTCGGGAAAGTAAAATGTCCAAAGAAAAATTCGAACGTAAAAAACCACACGTAAACGTAGGAACCATCGGTCACGTCGATCATGGTAAAACCACATTAACCGCGGCATTGACAAAAGTGATGGCGGATGCGCGTGGC
>Ga0180009_10000800_pt1 | contig 40614 bp, 50 predicted proteins | sample OS_PC_MetaG_FD_123537 | JGI IMG/M metagenome (GOLD analysis project Ga0180009, IMG submission 123537) | Groundwater microbial communities from the Aspo Hard Rock Laboratory (HRL) deep subsurface site, Sweden - OS_PC_MetaG | ecosystem: Environmental > Aquatic > Deep subsurface > Groundwater...
TGTGTTTAACACGCGCATGTTCAACGCACTCCCGCACTGTCCGTCGGATGCGGAAGAATCGAAGTGATTCGCGGTCACGTAATATCCCGTGAGAGAGAAGTTGCCGTCCGTGGTGCTGTTCGTCGAGGCGTTCACGAACGGTTCCGATGGAGTGACGCCGGTCTCAAAGAAGTACAGTACGCCTTGAGAAACGGGTTTCGTGTACAACACGTTGCCTACGGCGGTATTGTTCCGGACTTGCATCGTCAAATTGCCGTAGAATCCAACGTACTGCTCCATGCGTCCTGTAACGGTCAAGTTGCTGGACGTTCCGTTATCAGTTGGTGCGGCTACATTCGTATTATCGGACTGTTGAACCGCATAAACCATAAATGATCCGGTTATTAGTAATATGGCGACGAAAAATACTCGATTGTTTTTCATTTATTTACAAGCACCCCTATATTTATTGAATTTAATTTAGTATATTCAAGAAAAATATACGAAAATCGTAATAATATTGATATATTTAAAGCTTTTGGTTATGAATACCATAATTGCTATTAGACTTAGTGAAATGCATTGTAGTGTATTCGAAGAAGCTCTTGATTTTGAAGGGGGCTTCGCCTATCAGTTCAAGCGGCCCCTCAAAAGAAGAAGAGGGGTTTTGGAGCAAGGGGCCGGCCGATGCGCATTATTTATGCTTAAGCTTGACGCGTTCGAGGATGATGGTGGGCGAAATTTTATTTACGCCGTCCATGACCGAAATTTTTTCATTGATGAAGCGCGTGATCTCTTCTTGGTTACGCATCCACACCTCCATAAGCACCATGTGCTCTCCTGTTGCCGTTGCCAAGTACGAGAGTTCCTCCAATCGCGAGAGCGCTTCCACGACCTTCAGAAACTTGAGCGGTTCAATATTCAAACCAATAAACGCCACGGAATCAAAACCGATCTTGCGGGGATCCACGATTGCGGAGTATTGAATAACGACTTTCTTGTCCTCGAGGATTTGAACGCGCTTGCGAATGGTCCCTTCACTGACGTCCAGCTCTTTCGCTAGCTTGAGGAAGCGAATCCTTCCATCGGCCTGCAGGCGCCGAACAATTTTGAGGTCAAGCTCATCCACTATTCCTTTCCTCCTCACGTGGGTTTTTTCCGGCGAGCCTTCCAAACAACGGGCTTCACAAGCTCTTCTTTGCGAATCCTAAAAAAATAAAAACGAAAAAGGTTAGTAAAAAATACGAAAATCGTATTGATTTTCATATTTTTCGCATCAGGTGGTTAAGTCGTGCCAGATGTCATACGCCATATACGTTGGCGTCTTGGCCACCACGATCTCGTAGTTGATGGTACCGAATCCGTTTGTTGACGTGAACGAACTGATGTTGGTGCAGAAGAGGTAATTCTCCGTGCCAGCTGTTGATGAATCAAATAGAATGGCCGTGCTTCGGCCATCTGTGGTATTCAATACCTTCAGATCCAGATTGGACGCGCATTGTCCATCAGACGCGTTCGTATCGAAATGGTTTCCGGTCACATAATACCCCGTGAGCGAGAAATTGGTATCCGTGGTGCTGTTCGTCGAGGCGTTCACGAACGGTTCCGTTGGAGTAGCGCCATTTTTGAAGAAATAGAGCACTCCTTGAGTAACGGTTTTCTGGTACAGAATGTTGCCTACCGTCGTATCATTACGGACCTGGTAGCTCATGTTTCCGTAGAAGCCAACGTATTGCTGCATTCGTCCGGCAACCGATAGGTTGGTGGAAGTTCCGTTATTTGTTGGCACCGCAACATTCGTGTTATCCGATTGTTCGACTGCCGCGTAGACAATTACCGACATGACGCCAGCGACTATTAAACCTAATGCGAGTATGCGGGTGGGACGCAACTCAATCACCTCTTTGCTGATTCTGTTCGAATAAACAAAATCCTGATACGTTTATCGTAGATTATAGGTGATATATAAGCATTTCGGTGACTGAAATTTGCATTAACTAGCCAAAATTTCGGATTCTTTAGTACGAAATATCCTCTAGGGGCTACGGTATTTCGTCTTTTTTCAATTATCCGAACGTGAACGTGTAAAGCTCAAACCCCTTCCCGTTCACTTCAAACACGATGGTTCGGGATTGGTAGTCGGCCGAGGAAACGAGATTGTACAGCTTTTGTTCTTTCACCATAGCGCGTCCATCGGTTTTCGATACATCATCCCCTGCATTTTCTCCTAATGGCCGGTCGTCAAGTTCAATGAAGAGCGTTGATTCCGAGGGAGAACCGGCGACGATGTTCAGTTTGGATGCCTTGTATTTCAATGCGACTTTTCCGGTATTGGAGATAAGGCGCACGAAATCGTTTTCATTTTCCCAATCTCCTTCAAGGTAAGCGAGGTTGGATTCGAATGATTCAGGGAGCTGGTACGAGACGATTTCTCCTGGTTGGAAATTCTCCGGGTTTCCGAGGGGCTGGCGCGCGAATCCATAACCCAAATATATTTCAGGGGTTTCGATGAGCGAGAAATCCGGAGGTGCAGGGGTCACGCTGCTCGTTTGTTGAGACCATTGCAGGTTGCGATCGCGTTCCATTAATAATTCAATGATTTGTTGCTCGGTTTCATCGTATCCGCCTTCCCCGATGTGATCATACCGGATGTATCCGTCCGCGTCCACGAGATATTTGTGCGGCCAGAACCGATTCTCGTAAAATCTCCACGTCACAAAATCGTTATCGAGAATAACGGGGTATTCAATCCCGTTATTCTCCACGGCTGCAAGAACGTTTTTGAATTCTTTTTCAAACGCAAATTCCGGCGAATGGACCCCGACAATGACCAAGCCTTTATCCGCGTACTTGCGGTGCCATTCCTTCAAATGCGGAAGGGTGCGGATGCAGTTAATGCAGCTGTACGTCCAAAAATCCACTAGAACGACTTTCCCCTGCAAATCTTTCTTGAGCGACAGTCCTTCGGGCGCGTTGATGTATCCGTGAATTTGCTGGAATTCGGGCGCTAACGGAAATGGCTTAACGGGAATCTCGCGTTGTGGATCGTAGTCATCGTTTTCATTGTTGGCAAACGGCTGGATCGAGCCTGCGGTTTGAACATTGGGAAGCAAATGGCTCGCGCTTTCAATCGGGCTTTTGGCGGTCTGAATAAACCAGATCGCACTCGCAATTAACACGATCGAGGCCCCAATAAGTAACGGATTATTCTGCCATTTCATGTTTTCTTTCACTCTCCGAGTATTGCTTGTTCCGCACCCAATAGTTGCGCGGGAATCAAGAGGTTAGCGATTTGGCTCAAGGAATCCGTGAACACGAGGATGCCGAGAATCACCAGCACAATTCCAAAGAACACGTTAATGATTTTCAAGTACGGCCCCAGCCATTGAATGATTCCCGTGGTGCGCGAGAAGAATGCGCCGGCGAGCAGGAACGGTAGTCCGAGCCCCAGCGAGTACGCGAGCATAAGCGGGAATGCCACTCCCGGTTGAGTCGCCGCGAGGGTCAGAACCCCTCCGAGCACGGCTCCGACGCAAGGCGTCCATCCGACGGCGAAAGCCGCTCCAAAAATGAATGAGGTAAGGTACTGGAAACGCGTTTTCTTAACGGATAGTTTGTGTTCGGCTTGCAGAAACGGGATTTTGAGCACTCCGATGAGAATCAATCCAAATAGTATGATGACGGCGCCTCCGACGTATCCGAGATAGCGTTGGACATCGAATGCGATGCTGCTTAACACGCTTTGCAGCAACACGCCAATAAGCGAGAACACGACGCCGAATCCGAGGACGAAGAAAACGCTGCTTAGAAAAATGCGCTTGCGTACTCCCTCGACTTTATCTTGCACATCTTTAGCCGTGGTTCCAGCCAAGAACGTCAAGTATGCCGGAATTAACGGCATGACGCACGGACTCAGAAACGAAATAAGTCCGGCCAGAAACGCCAGCGCCAGTGTGATCTCTACCATTATTTTATCCCTTGCTTTGTTTTTTAGGCTCCGGCTTGAGCGGTTGCTGCGTTCAGTTTTTCAACCGTCTCCTGTGCGCTCCAGTCCGTCAACTCCTTCAATAATAGGTTCTCGTTGCTATCAATAATAACGTGCGTATGCTGGTACGTAATGCCGTATTGTTGTGCTAATGCCTGTTCGTCTCCATCGGTTTCCGAGTCTTTGTAGTTTACTTGGAAACCAACCACTTTCGGATTATTAAGATCCGTGAATCCTTGCTCGAGTTTCGGTTTTTGTACTTGACACGTGGGACACCAGTTCGCGTAAAACTCCAAGAAAATCACTTTGCCTTCGGTTTTCGCTTGATCGAATGCCGCTTGCGTAAAAGGCGTATACGTCGCTTTTTCCATCACCGCGCCGTCGTCCGCATGCCCGTTGTCTTGCATGGCATTTCCTTCTTCTTGATCCATCACGTCCCCCTCCATGACTTGATGCGTTTCATCCGTTTGGGGAGTATGAGTAGCCGCTGTATTGGCGGATCCGCCTAAACACCCTAACAATAGCAGGGATACGAGCAGTAAACCGTTCACGATAGGATTTTCCATAGGGCGTCCACCTTTCCGATTCAGTTGATCAACTTGATCTTGCAGTCCTCAATAAAAGGTTTAGGTTGAACGGTTGTGCCACAGTGGAAATGGGGTAGGCACTTCTCTTTAAATACGCGCGTCATCTTGAGTTGTTTACTGTTATTGAGGCCGAAAATGCCTTTTTCATAAAGGCTCTTGGCATAAAGGTGAGAAACATGGCAGATGAAGAGACGCAAAAGGAAAAGCGAGTGGAAACCATCGAGGATCTTCAGGGAATCAGCGAAAACATTCTCTCGAAGATCAAGGAAGCCGGTTACGACATTGAATCCGTGGCAGCGAGCATGCCGGCCGAGCTCGTTGAAGCAACTGGAATCGGATTGAATACGGCGGTCAAGGTCATTGCAGCAGCCAAGCAAGCCGTCGAGCCTTCTTACGAAGACGGAGCGGTGTTGCTTGATCGCCGGAAGTTGATTGAAAAAATTTCTACGGGAAGCGAGGAATTGAATCAATTGTTGGGCGGGGGTATTGAGACGCAGGCGATCACGGAAGCTTTTGGTCGATTCGGGAGCGGAAAATCGCAGCTGGGCTTCCAGTTGTGCGTGAACGTGCAACTCCCGAAGGACAAGGGCGGATTGGATGGCGCCGCACTTTTAATTGACAGCGAGAACACGTTCCGTCCCGAGCGCTTGGCTCAGATGGCGCAGGCCAAGGGCTTGGATGCGGATGAGACGCTGAAGCGAGTGTTTGTGGCGCGCGCTAAAAACTCGGACCACCAAATTTTGCTCGTTCAAAAGGCGAGCGAGCTCATCAAGGAGAAGAACATCAAAATTATTGTCGTGGACTCGCTGATGAGCGCGTTTCGAAACGATTACATTGGGAGAGGAACGCTTCAAGTGCGGCAGGGGCGATTGAACAATCACTTGCATGACTTGCAGCGTTTGGCGGAGCAATTCAATCTAGCGATTTACGTGACGAACCAAGTCATGGACCGGCCCGACATTTTGTTCGGGGATCCCACGACGCCCGTGGGAGGAAACATTGTGGCGCATCAGAGCACGTACCGCATGTACTTTCGCCGAAGCAAAGAGGATCGCCGCATTTCCAAGCTCGTGGACTCTCCGAGTCTTCCAGACGGCGAATGCGTATTTACGGTGAGCACGGACGGCATCGGAGACCTTTGATTTTTTTTGATGGGAGGCTCTTTGAATAAGCGGGTGGTTGAAAATGAGGCCGAGGAAGAGCCTGCAGTTCGCGTTTCCTTACGCGAAGCGCAGCGTGGACGTGAGTTTTTGGGAAGGTCGGGAAAAGGACGGCAAGCCGCTTTCCTCCAGCGTTTCAATGCGCATGCGGCGCGATGGAATCGAGGGATCGGAATCCGTGTACTTCAAGCCGGCGGACGCGTTGAAGATGTCGACCGTATTGCAGCACTACGCGTTCGAGGCTCTCGAGCATGACGCGGAGCGTCGGAAACCGTACTGGCAGCAGCAAAAAGAAGCGGGTCAGTGAAGATAGCTGACGTCGACCGCGGTATCCGCAATGTCCATGGCTTTGCGGGCGACCCACATCATCGAGTTTTTGGTTTGCCGGTACTCGAACGACAGTTCTTTTTCGTGCAACCGATCGCTCATGGACGCAAATTTCGGGAGCAGTTTTTCGTACGCGTCCAGCGTTTCGTTCGCTTTTTTCACGTCGCGTTCAAAGAATGACTTCATGGCGCTGCGTTGAAGTACTAGCACTTCGTCGTTTAATGCGCGAATGGTTTGACGCGTTGGAATGAATTTTTTTCCGTTGGGCGCTCGTTGCAAGTGTTCGGCAATACTGTCCAGACTGTCGGCCATGCTTTCGAGGACGCGGATCACGAACGAATAGTAAATGCATTCGTTGGTGCTGAGCTTGAGTTCGGCGAGCATGAGCGAGCTGTTGAGCGACGCATTCAATAAACGCAATACGAGGAACATGAGGCGATCCACTTCATCGTCTTTATTCCGCGTTTGAATGAGGAGATTTTCGTCTCCGGTTTCCAAGAACAAGGAAATGGATTCCTGCATGTGGCAGAGGATATCGTGCGTTCGTTTCATGGCTTTTTCGAGCGAAAGGGATCGGGGGGAAAAGAAGTCTTGCATGTGAATCTCGTGTTCGGATTCGTCGACGACTTCGAGTCCGATGAGCAAGTGACTTTCCTCGAGAATCGTTTTTCGGAAAACTTTGGAGATGGGTTTTGCGGACGTGAAGCGGAAGCTCGTGGAACCCGCCAAGTATTTTGCTATGAATGCGCGTCGTAGGTTCTCGGGTCGGTTTCCGAACTGGGAGACATCGAACCGGGCTTCCTCGGTTGGTTGCACGTCGTGGTTTCTGGATACCGTGAGATTTCCGTCCGGGCCCTCCCAAATGAATAGGGGGGTTTGGGGCCTGACATCGTATCGCTTGGTCCAGGCTTTCGGCAAACTGACGGCTAGCGTCGAGGAACCTGTCAATTGGACCTTTCGTTGCAACATCGGCTAAACCCATTCCGTTCGTCGTTTCCCAGACAGTTCATCTCATTAATCCTTTTTATACGTGTTGGAGTGTTGGGGGTGAGCGTTCTTGAAAGTATATGCGGGTATGAACGCGTGCTTTCTACCGCGCAATGTATTGGCCATAGCCATATATCGCGGTTTATTCGTTTCTCTCGTTTGGGTTTGCTTTAATGATTGGAAGCCAGATATTACTGCTTAGGCCGCACCTGTTCTTGTCTATTGTTCTCTTTCTCATTATCGGGAGCATGGTGTTTCAAGAGGATGTCGTGGCCCGCGGGGTCATGTTGGTGCCCGCGCTCATCGTGTTTTTTGCGATTCTAGTGGTGTATACGCTCGAGTACGAAACGTTTGCTCGTGACGCGCGAACTGCCGAACTGAAGCGCGCATTATCGCGCAGCGCGGGTTCTATGGGCGAGACCCCGTTACCTGAGAACGTACCGCGTCGATCGTACGCGCCACGGCCGCGCTTGAACGCGCGCCGGAGACTCGTATTCCTCCGATGAACGGATGGCCGCCTCCGCTTCCATTGAACGCAAGCGCAATTTGTTTCGCGAGAATTCCGACATTTAATTTCTTAATGGCGGCATGCCGGCTTTTGATGATGCTGATTCTTCCTCTTTTCACATTACTCGTAATGGCGACATCGGCGCCCATTTGAATTAATAAGGCGGAGGTACGGCTTTCGTAGGCGTTGGTTTCCGAGCACGCAATCAGGATTTCGCCGCGTTTTTCCAGGCGGGTTTTCTTGAGGGCGTTTAAAGAGGCGAGACGCTGGTCGACCGCAGGTTCTTCCACGAGCCAAGAAATGAGTTCCTGCAATTCTTTCTTGGTTTGAGGCAATAGTTTCGCGAGCGTTTGAATGGTTTGTTGGTTGGCGCTCTTCAATAACGCGGAATCTTCCAGTATTCCGCACGCCAATAACGCGGCGAGCGCCGGAGAAAGGGGTTTTTTCATGGACGCCGCGATTTCAAACACGATTTCGCTGCAGCTGGTCTTGCGGGCATCCACGTATTTCGGAACGGGGAGCATTTGGTTGTGGGCGTGATGATCAATAGCGAGAACGTTCGGGTGTTTCACAATGGCGGGTGCGTGCGCTCCCAGCAAGGCCGCGTTGCTGACGTCCACCAGAACCACGTTTTCGAACGCATTCACATTTTCCAGAGTCGGCAGTCGCACTCGCGCGCGTTGGAGTACGTGTTGGGCCGTCGAACGCATGCGGTCCAGTGCCCATGCTTCCGCATGAATCAATTTTGCGAGCACGACCGCGGAAGCCACCGCATCCACGTCGGCGAGCGCGTGTCCGACGACCGCGGTTCTCCCCCTCTGTTTGCGCAGACGTTCAACCAATTGCTTAAAAGAAAGTGCGGGCATGAGCATGCATAATGGTTTCGACTATATAATGTGGGTGGATGATGTTACGCATAACGCGGGTGGCTTTGGAGAGCGCGTTGGAAGGCGCACGCAACGTGCACCCGAACGAGTTCATCGGCCTGTTTCGCGAACGCCAGCACGTGCTCGAAGAATTGATTCTGGCCCCGCTGGCGGAATACGGAAGGCATCATTCCGGTTTCCAATTATACCATTTAGCCGCCGATCCTTCGTTAACGGCTTCGTTTCACTCGCATCCAGGGTATAGCGCGCGGCCCTCCCATGCGGACCTGCGCTTTTTTTCCTTGCATTTTCAGCATCATTTCATTTCGTGCTTGCCGTATACCGCGAAGAGCACGCGCGCTTACGATAAGAACGGCAACGCGATTCCGTTTGAAATAATCGAGTGAAGCCCGTTTCCGTACTTGTTTATATTTCCCGAAAAGCAACGGGTATGGATGGGTCTGCTTTGCATAGCGACCTATCGCGAGCCGTGGAGCGTCTGGGATTGCGGATTCGAAATTCAAAAAAATATTGGTCGATTGGGCGCCGGCGTCAGACGAAATAGATTTGCAGGTGCGGTATTCCTTGAATGGTTTTCACGCTGGATGCGTTTCCCTTCATGACCTTTAGCGCCAACCCCACGCTTTTTTTCCCCACGAGGTTCGCGTTCGTCGCCTCTTTCAACAATTGCTCGGCTTTTTTTGCCGCGACTTTATCGCCTTCATAAAACGAGCGGTATTTCTTCAAGTCAATCACCATGCCTTTTTCCTCGAATATCTTACCCAATAATGAGGCATCGCAGATCGCGGTGATGCGGCGAACGACCTCGCGGTCATTTTGAAGGAACCGGCGTTCGTGGACTTTCGCGTACATGCGATCTACTTCATCGAAAGGTAGAGCTTAACGAGTTGGTCAATGGATCGACTTAATTCCCGTTTCTTGATTTCTTGGAGCGCGCGCACCTTCATTTCGTTTTGCAGCGAACGGTCATCCATGTATTGCTCGAGCTTCACCGCCATATCATTCGAATTTTTGCACACGAATCCGCCTTTTCCGACGACTTCCTTCAACACGTCGAGTGGGGAAATGAATGCGGGCGTTCCGCACGCCATGGCCTCTTGGGCCACCAAGCCTTCGGTTTCAATGGCGGAAGGCATGAGCAAGGCCGTACTCGCGGCATACGCGTCCAGCAAATCCTCGCGGGGCAAACGCCCCATGAATTTCACGTTCCCGGGCGCGTCGCGTTTGAGTTGCGATTCCAGGGTACCGGATCCTGAAATCAAGAATGGAATGTTTTTGAGTTTTCTTGCCGTTTCCAGAATCCAGTGCGGTTGCTTGCTGGCGTCCAGGCGGCCGATGAATAACGCGAACGGCTTCTTCACCTTATATTTTTTCTTGAAGCGTTCGCCGGAAACATGCTTGTATTTGTCGAGGTTGATGCCATTGGGAATCACTTCCACTTTTCTCCGGAGGCCTTGTTTCCGGAACATGTTGGCGCCGGCCCTGGTTTGGCAGACCACGCGGTCGAAATGGTTCAAGAGCCAGATCTCGTATTGCCAAACCGAATCCTTCAGCATTTGCGGCTGTTGGGCTCCGAAAAAGAATTCAAGAAAATGGTAGGGAACGAAGTGCGCGGTCACGACGCGTTTACCGGGGTAATTGGCTGCATACAGCCCCAAACTGTATTGGGAGTGGGCGTGAATGAGGTCCACGGGAAGGGGACGCGTGGGCGGTAATACGATGTCGTAATCGGGTAAGAGGGGGTCTTGAAAGAACGTCAGGGATTTGACGGGGTAAGGGTATTTGCGCAACACCCTTCCCGTCAGCAATTGAACGGAGACTTTTTTGGCGAGCAAGGGCAGCGTTTCATGTAAGTAGACGGCCACCCCGTTATTCTGTTCAAAGGTATCGGAAACCCACGCCACGCGCATACCGATCTAAAACGCGAGAGGCATATAAATGCTTTGGAAAAGTCGGAGTTAAACGATATCGTTTTAAAATGCCCGTGTATCTAAATGGGTTTGTGAGCAATATGTCTGAAACGTTTGCCGCGTATTTTGGCAGCACGTCCGGATCATTGGAGTTAACGGATTCCATGCTTCGGGTGCAAGGCCCGGAAAAAAAGGAAATCCAGCGAACGCACGTCGTGGAGTTGGAAAAACTCGGTACGGCGGCCATGGGGAAGGTGTCCGTGCGCATGAAGTTCTACGACTTGTTTGGGAACGCCGAGAGCCTCGAGTTCGCGATGCGGGATGCCGAATTTCAAGCGCTCAAGCAATCGTTAGGCAAGTAAGGAGGGGTCATGGCTCGTGAAAAAAATTAGGGGGCTAGTGTTACTATTCCTTTTTGTTCAAACGCTGCAGGCGCTGTCAACTTACGTTCCAGCCATCGACGCGCAAGGAAACGGGGTGTTGACGCGCATCGAAGTGCAAATTATTGACGGAGATGGGGATACGTTTGTTTCCGTGACTCCGCTGACGGGCATGGACACGCAAGAATCCGAAAAGCTCGCCGTTAAAATCGCGGCGGAGATGGCGGACGTCGACCGCATGCAGTACGACGTGTTGTTCAAGATCAATTCGGATGCGGAAGTCGTGGACGGGCCGTCGGCCGGCGCGGCTTTAACGCTTCTCGCGTATTCCGAATTTTCCCATCAAACCATCCGCAAAGACTTGGTGGTCTCCGGGACCATTGAACGGGATGGCCGCATTGGCCCCGTGGGCGGCATTTTTGAAAAAGCGGTTGCCGTCGGAAAAAGCAATAAATACCGTTTGTTTCTCGTACCGGAAGGCCAACGCGTGCAAAACGGCGTGGATTTGAACGTGTACGGGGAAGAACAGTGGGGGATGCAGGTCGTCGAAGTCCAAGATATTGAGGAAGTGTTTAATTATGCGTTCAATACCGTGGCTGGAGAACCCGTCGTTGTTGTTGAAAAAGTGTTGCCTCCATTGGTCGTACCGGAGGTGACGCCGGCGCTTTCAACGCTTCCTTTCAAATCCGTGAGCGAAAACATCTTGTCGGAAGCCACGACTGCCTTACGCGCTCTTCCCGACGAAGATGCCACGTCATTGGTGCGTACGAACTTGCGGAAGGCGTTGAATCTATCCGAAATGCTGTTGGAAAAAGGGTATTTCTATTCTTCGGCGAACTCGGCATTCTTGGCGATGGTGACGTTGGATGAGCTGGGCACGTTGAATATGACTCGACAGAATTTCCGTTCGAAAGTGCGGTCGTTGCAAGACGAAGCGGAGGCCCTTGATTTTGTTGAACCGACTGGATCCAATTGGGAATGGGTGGTTTCCGCGAAACTGCGCTATTATTGGGCGCTCGAACGCTTGGATACGCTGGAGGAACGCCTCGTGGTTTTATCCCCGGACTATTTGCTGGAAGAATATGCGCTCGCCAAAAGTTGGTTGACGGCCTCAAAAAATTTGAATGATGTCGCGGTCTCCGTGTCCGCTGATGCGGAAGTGAACGAGTTGTCCATTCGGCCGATCGCCGTGGATTATTTGGATGAAGCGGAGGAGTTGCGCATTGAAGGCAAGCTGGATGATGAAGGAATGGATCATTTGACGGCTTCGCGACGCGCGTTTCAGAATGGAGACTATTTGACGGCTGCGTTCAACTTACAATTCGTGCTTCGATACACGGAAGCACTTCAGGAGGCGGGCGATCTCACGTATGCCGAGCTTTGGGAGGGGGTATGCGGAGACACCTATTCGTGTTTGACGTCTCAATCTCATGCGTCGGCGTGGGGCTCTTTATACTACGATCACGGACGGTACTACGTTTACGAAGCGAATCGCTCGGACAATCTCGTGCTGTTAGTCAGCGCGTTGAAACTGTTCAAGTTATCGGAGGGCATTGAAACGCTTTACAGCAAGTCAAAGGAAGCCTTTACTTCCCCGGTATCCTCGGAGCCATCGATATCCGTTGAACTGCCTTTGGATGAAGGGCTTGAAGTGTCGGTGACCACGGCGCCGACACCGGGTTCGGGACGCGATCTCGTCGTGTTCAGCATCATCGCACTCCTCGCATTGTTAGGCTTAATGACGCTCGTGATTCGAGGTCGCTTGAAGAAAAAGGCCGCAGATCCATTGAATGATTTCGCGCGCCGCCTGGAACGCGCCGAATCCTTGTTATTGGATGGCAAGTTGAGCGAACGCAATTACGAGCGCATTCGTGACAAGTATGCGGCCTTGGTGGAAGAGGAACGCCGGAAGCGGAAAAAGCAGTTTGATGCCGGTCAGCCTCCTCTTGTTGAGCCGTTAACGTCGCCGGTTCGAAAAAAGAAGGGGGGTTGGCTCGATAAAAAGAAGCGATTCAAGAAATGAAATCGTTCACGAAATATTTGTGGTTTCAAACGAAAAAACAACGGGAGTTCGTCCCGATAACCGACGAGGTTCAGCAAGCCGTTAATGAAAGCGGGGTTCGCGAAGGCTTGTGCCTCGTATCCGCCATGCACATTACGGCATCCGTTTTCGTGAATGACGAAGAGGACGGCATTTACCGCGACTTCGAGAAATGGTTGGAGCGTTTAGCGCCTTCAACGGAGGATTGGATGCATAATCGTACGTCGGATCCGAACGCGGATGCGCATTTAAAACGCACGGTGATGGGACATCAAGTCGTCCTTCCGATCACGAAGGGCCAGTTGGATTTAGGGCCTTGGGAACGCGTGCTTTATGGGGAGTTCGACGGCCGAAGGAAAAAGCGCGTCATCATCAAGATTCTTGGGGCGTAGGTTCCGGCGTTTCGTCGGTTCCATTGGCTGGATCGTTGACAGGGGTCTCCTTGTCTTCAACGCGTATTTCCTCTTCATCCAAGGGATTCCGCGCGCGCACGAAATACACGTCTGCATTGGAAACGATGTCGAATTCGATTTGCGTGACAATACGAACCTCTAACGCCGCATCCGACGCGGTGTCTGCGGGCACGAGCACGAATTGCGGATCGTTTTTCTCTTCCCAAATCGCTTGCAAGCTCACTTCCACGGCATCGGGGTCATCTAAACGCATTAATGCGAATCGTTGGAACGTGAACTCGTCTCCGATCCAATCCGACAAGAAATCCGCTAATCCTTCGTAGGCTTGATATCGGACGATGCTGGAGAACTTGGTGACCTCGAACGAAACGCGATCCTCGTCGATCTCCAACGCATTCAATAACTCCAGCAAGCGAGTCTTTCGCGTATAATTATCGTTGACGATTAACACCACTTCGGGGTGATCGGGATCATCGAGTCGCACGCTTGCGGTTTCGATCATGGACAAATTGTTTAATGCCTCCAGCGTGTCGTTGCTGACGTTACCGGAAATGCGTACAAGGGAATTCGGCGCGTAATTCACGGTTTCCGAAAAGTCGCCTTGTTCCAACATCTCGTCTTGGAAGATGGTGATGTTGATCCACCGGTTTTCCCACGGCAGGTCGGCGTTCACTTGTCCTCGGTTTTCAATGGCGGAAATGGTTCCGTTGGCGAAAACGGTTTCAATGCGAATCGTCGATCCCAGTAGCTCTTCGGCAAACACTTGAACGGGCGTGGATCCTTGGAAACGGCCGAAAATGTTGACGTCAATGGTTTGTCCCGTGGTTCGGTGCGGGAAAACGAAGGCATAGCATCCGGCGAACGGATTCGAAAAACATTCAATACTTCGTTTGGAAATCGTTTTGGTTTCATTCGGGTCGTTACCGGACGTGAATTCCACGTCCTCTTCAAATTCGAGTAGTGCTTGTCTCAACAGTAACGGTGTGCAATAGGGTTGAAGGAGTTCCCGAATCGATTGCGTGCTCTCGCTGACGTTGGCGTCCGCGGCCATGGTGATGCTTATCAGTTGCGTACTCGGATCTTGCACGGCATTGGTAATCCCTTCCACGTCCCTCAGTAATACGGCGACGGGTTCCGTGGTGTTGCAGCGAGCCAAGAACTCGGTACCGAATCCCGTTATGACGGCTTCGGTGGTCGCCGAACCGACGAATTCGGGCGCGAGGGTAGCCGTCGGAATATTCGAGGGCGTTGGCGTGGCATCGAAACCGCCGCTGGGAATGCCGATCAGGACAATTTCAAAAGCGAACACCACGATCATGGCGATCGTGAACCATTTCAGTAGACTTTCCTTTTTCATGGCGAATCGTTCCCTCAATAAAAGGCTTTAAATTCATTCAGTTGCACAAAAAGCGTACCCCTTATTCCGAGATATTATTTAAAACGTTTTGGTTACGGGTGAAGGGGGCAAGAGGCGATTTCAATGGCGTTTTCTGAAACCGATTTTTTGAAAGTCTCGTTTTCCGTTCGCGAGGAAGGCGGACGGTTGGCGGAAACGACGGACGAAGCCGAAGCGAAGAAAGAAGGCATTTACAACGAGAAACTGCGTTACCGGCCCACGCTGGTCATGTTGAAGGATACCCGTTTGGTGAAAGGATTCAAGGACGTTCTGTTAAATGCATCCGTCGGCAAAGCCGGCTCGGCGCATATTGCCGTTCAGGACGCGTTTGGGGAGCGCAAGCCGGACTTGGTACGCGTCGTACCCCTTCAAAAATTCAAGGAGGGGGGAGTGGATCCGGTGGCGGGAATGGTCGTGAATTTGGATGATTACCGAGGGCGCATTCAAAGCGTTTCCGGGGGACGCGTCCGAGTGGATTTGAATCACGAGCTGGCCGGCAAGAAATTAGTATACCATTATAACGTGGAGGCGCAACTTCAGAAACCGGAAGAAAAGTTGCAAGCCCTGTTGCTTGAATTCCTGGATTTGGAGCAAACCCTTACCATGAAAGACGGGGAAGCGGAGGTGGACGTGTCGATGGAAACCGCTCGCCGGGACGGTTACTTAAGCGGAAAATATACGATCGTGCAAAACGCATTGCTTTATATTGCCGAAATTTCCAAGATCGTATGGAAAGAAACGTTTTCGCGTTAGATCCGGATTACTGGAATCGGGTGTCGTATGGATAAAGTCATGATCGTCTTTGTTGCGGCCGTCGCCGTCGTGAGTTTCATAGCCTATGGCGTATTCGTGGCCCGCTCGATTGATACGCTGACCGTCATTATTTTGGCGCTCGCATTGCTCATTCTTTTTACGCTATCCCCGCGCATCATTGAATTCAAGGAATTCGAGCGCGGCGTCGTGTTCCGATTCGGTAAATTTTCCAATGTGGCTGGACCGGGATGGGTCGTGTTGTTTCCCCTATTCGAAAGTTTTACTCCCGTGGACTTGCGGGTTCGTGTTTTGGATACGGCCCCCCAGCGAACGGAAACCAAGGATAACGTGAACGTGAAAGTGGACGTGATATCGTACGTTCGGGTGGTGGATCCGAAGAAAGTCGTCATCGAAGTCAAGAATCTGGACCGCGCGCTCACGAACATGCTGGTTGGAGAAGTGCGAAACATCGTCGGAAAAATGAGTTTAGAGGAATTGATTGAAAAAACGGAGGATATCAACACGTTCCTTTTCGCGAAACTGAAGGAAGTCGAGGAAAGCTGGGGGTTCCTCGTATTGAAGGCGGAAGTGGTGACCATTGAACTGCCTCCCGAGATTCTGGAAGCGAGACACAAGGCACGCGCAGCCGTGGATTATAAAGTGAAGTTGGAGACCGAAGCCACTGCCCGTCAGGTCAGCCTCGACATTTTGGATAAGGCGGCGGCCAAGATGAGCGATAAAACGATGTCGTTACTTTACATGGATGCGCTGAAAAAGATTTCGGAAGGAAAAAGCAACAAAATTATTTTTCCGTTGGAGTTGTCGCGTCTGGCCAGCCTGCTGTCCTCCAAAATGACGCCCAGCGGCACGCCTCCGAAATACGATGACGTGATTCAGGAGCTAGTGAAGGCCTACGCCGCCGAGCAGAAGAAAGTCATGGATCAAGGCGCGGGAATGAATTCCAAGGATGTGAAAGAGGATTAAATCGTATGGAACTCAGTTTTGACGCATTGCGCAAGGTGCAGTTGCAGGAACGCAATTTCAGCGCGTTATCGAAGTTATCGGACGATTTCTACGAAGCGCACCATTTGTGGTTATTGGAGCAAAAGCGCGCGCTGCAAGGGGACTATTCGCTCGAGCGGTTGAAGGCGTTCGAGAACGCGAAAACCATTTTGACCGAGATTAGCGAGAAACGCGAGCAGAAGATTTTATTGAAGGCGTTGAAAGACCGCAAGAACCAGTCCGTGGATTCGGACGGACTCGCGAAAGAAGAAAAAGGTCTTTATTTGGAGCTCCTGAAATCGTTGAGCGGTTTTGAACAAGCCGTTTTGATCAACGAAGAAGAACAACCGAAAACCGTGATCGAACGCACGATCACTCCCGAAACCCTTCCGGACGCGAAGCCGCCAGAAAAACCGTTATTGGAAGCCGTGCGCATGCTCAAACCGCTGGCGCAATTCGTGGGAACGGATGGAGCCATGTACGGCCCATTCAAGGAAGGGCAAATCGTATCCGTTCAAAAGGAAATGGCCGCTATTTTCGTCAAAAAGGAAATTGCCGAGATGGCCACTCAGGCCTCGAAAAAAGAAATCCGCGACCTCGTGGAGGAGATTGCCAGCGGGGAATCCGAAAACCAGGTACCGAACGTAAAAAAACCCGGTAATGAAATCGAGGTCTATTGATTCGGATTCGGTAGGCTTAAAAGCCTTGACCGCCCCACTTTTCTCGTCTCTTTTTCTATATAGCGCTTTCCGCGCTTAGAGGCTGTTGTCTATGAAAGTTCCAAAAGAAATTCGAACGTATTGTCCCCATTGTCGGAAACATAATCTGCACAAAGTGAAAGTGAGCACCAGTAAATACAAGGCGGGCCGCTCGCTCGCATGGGGTACGCGAAAACACGAGCGCAAACTCGCGGGTTACCACGGAAAAGTCAAAGGCAAGGCTAAGGTGCGCAAGCAAGGCATTCGAAACAAGATCATGCTTCAATGCAGTGGGTGCAAGAAAAAGCACGAGACCGTCGTTTCCGGTCGCATGAAGAAAAAAGCGGAAGTGGCGCGCGAATGAGGTGTTTATCTTGAGTCGTTTCTTAAAAGTCGTTTGCGAATGCGGAGAATCCCGTACGGTATTTGGAGATTCGAAGCAGTCGGTGGAATGCAAGAAATGCCATGCCGTACTCGTTCAGCCTCGTGGCGGGCGCGCGAAAATCAATTGCCGCATCGTGGAAGTACTGAGTTGAAACATTCATGGCGGGATATCCCGAAGTCGGCGAGTTCGTCATCGCTTCCGTAATCAAGATCATGCCGTACGGCGCGTTTCTTTCCCTGGACGAATACAGTGCTATGGAAGGCTTTCTACACATTTCGGAAGTGAGCTCGGGTTGGGTCAAAAACATTCGCGATCACGTCAAGGAAGGCCAAAAAGTCGTGGTCATGATTTCTCGCGTCGACCACGAGAAACGACAAATTGATTTGAGTCTCAAGCGCGTCAGCGACAACGACCGCAAGCGCAAAATGGAGGCGTATCAACTGGGCAAGCGCGCGGAAAAACTGTTGGAGCGCGGCGCCCTCAAGCTCAAGAAAACGTTGAAAGAAGCGTATACCGAAGCCGGGGACCTGCTCATCAAGGAATACGGGGATCTCTTTCTCGCATTCGAGGCATTGAAAGCGGGGACGTGCGATACCGCCATTCCGGCGCCTTGGAAGCAAGCGCTCGCGGAGATCGCGGAGGTCGAGATCAAAGAGAAAGAAATTCACGTGCGCGCGAATCTGACGTTGCAATCGTTCGACAGCGAAGGCGTGGAACACGTGAAAAAAATTCTTCTGCGTATTTCCAAATCCACTCCCCGCATTTCCTTGAAGTACTTGGGCGCCCCCAAATACTTTATTGACATTCCCGACACGGATTACAAGCGCGCGGAAAAATCGTTGTTGCGCATCGAGCACTTGCTGGAAAAAGAATCGCGCATTCAGTATTCGATGCAAAAAGTGAAGGTTTAGCATGAACGTCTTGCATTGCTGTTCCGCGTGCGCGACGTACACGTTAAAAAAAGCGTGTCCTTCGTGCGGGAAGAAGACACGTTCCGCGCACCCCGCCAAATACTCGAAGGAAGACCCGTTCCGTTCCTATCGCCGAAACGCGTTATACCGCGCGTGACGCCGCGAAGCATAACCATACGTTTTTATTATACGCGTCTTAACTTTACATTGGGTTGAACTCCATGAATCCGCGTTTTCTCGAGAGCATGATCCGCGTCAAGAAATCCGTGAAACCGAAAAATCCCATATTGATTATGGGTCTACCGGGCGTCGGTTTTGTGAGCAAACTGGCGGCCGATCATTTAATTAAAACCAGTCAGGCCGAACATTTCGCTACGCTGTACTCTCCGAATTTCCCGAATCAAGTGATTGCAATGAAGAATGGGGCGCTGCGCCCGTTTTCCATGCGTTTTTATTACAAGAAGTTTAAGAAACGGGACGTCGTGATATTGAAGGGAGACGTCCAACCCTTGACCGTTGAAGGCCAGTATGAAGTCACGGGAAAGATTCTCGAATTCTTCCAACGTCTGGGAGGCTCGGAAGTCGTGGCGATGGCGGGGTATGCGCTCAACCGAACCAAAGAAAAGCCGGACGTATTCTGTTCGGCGACCTCCAAATCGTATCTCGAATATTTTTATAAACTCGGCGCGAAACCGAATCAGGCCGTGATCCCGATTGTGGGAATGGCCGGACTCGTTCCAGCGATTTCCCGCTTGTATCACATGAGGGGCACGTGTTTGTTGGTGGAAACTCCGGGTCAAGCCATTGACGCCACCGGCGCTTCGGTTCTCCTGGATTTGATCTCCAAGATGCTCGGCGACCGCATCGATACGAAGACGCTTCGCGGAAAGGCCGAGAAAGCGGAGCACTTTCTCAAGAAAATCGAATTGCAGGCCCGCAAAGAAGAACAGGCAGGCTTCGCGATTCCGGAAACCCCTAAGAAAGACGTGTTAAGCTACATCCATTAGCGGTTCAGTAATTGCTCGAGAGAAAGTCCGCTGTGCAAGTCCTTTTCCTCTATCACGAAGGCTTTCGCCGTTTCTCGGAGGGCGATCAGCGGAAAGAACCGCCATTCCTCCCGCGCCACCTTCCACGCAACATAGTACGGAATCGCGGTTTTTTCCTCGAAGGCGTTCATGCGCCGCATGCGAGTGGCTTCAATCCAAACGTACCCGGAATTCCGGGCCTTGCACTCGATCGCCATTCGTTTCGCGGAAGAAAGCGCGAGCAAGTCAGGCGACGTCGAGTCCACGCCGCTTCCTGCGGATCGAATCACGAAAAAGCCTTTCCCTTCCAACATTTTTTTGAGCTGCCTTTCGTATGCAGCGCCTTTCGAAGACACCATTTTAATGCTTTAGTTCCTTGCAGTTATTATAGCGTATGGGTATGGTGTTCGGAAATGCTGGTCCTCGGAGATAAATACCGTTTTTTGGATCATACGGCGGATGTCCTGTTCGAGGCGTTCGGTTCCACGTACGAGGAAACGCTTTCTCATGCCGCGCTCGCCTTGTTTTCCACGATCGCTCACGTCGACGATTTGCAGGAATCCCATCGTTTCGAGGTGCGGGCGGAAGCCGAATCGCTGGAAGAACTCACTAATTTCGTTCTGTCGGATGTCTTATCCGAGAGCGATTCCTCCGAACTGTTTTTCAAGAGCTTTCACGTCCGACAATTCCAGAAAACGGAACACGGTTTTCGTCTCGTTGGCGAGGCCCGCGGCGAACCGTATTCGCCGGAAAAAGGAGAAATGCACGTGAAAGCGGTGACGCACCACCAAACCCTCGTCGAACATCAAGCCAACGGACGCTGGCGCATTCGCATCCTTCTCGACATTTAATTCGTGATTTGATGAAATGGGTCGCTAAAGGCGCGGAAGCGGAATTGTATCGGATTCGTTTCCACTCTCGGCAGGCGCTCTGCAAACGCCGTGTGAGGAAACACTACCGCGTCCCGGCTCTCGACCAAGCCATTCGGACGTCGCGCACGCGAAACGAAGCCCGTCTCCTGTCCGCCGCGAAGCAAGCGGGGGTGCGCTGTCCCTTGATATTAGGCGCGCGTCGCGGGAAACACGAACTCGTTCTCGAAGAACTCCGGGGAACCTTGCTGGCCCCGTATTTGAAAACGCACGCCCTTCCTCGAAAACGGCTGGAACAGCTAGGGCAATCGTTGGCTTTATTGCATGACCACGGAATCGTGCACGGTGATTTCACGACCTCGAACGTGATCGTATTGTATTCATCGGAAATGGCGTTCATTGATTTCGGGTTAGGCCGTTTTTCCGCGAGTTTGGAGGATCAAGCCACGGATTTACTGCTCTTCAAAAAGTCTTCAACCCCTCTTCAGTTCGCGGCCCTTCGAACGGGTTATTGCAAGACGCGAAAGAAGTGCAGGCTGGTGCTCGGTCGCCTCGATGAAATTGAGCGCCGCGGGCGCTACGTGGTGCGGGCGCAGGCCAATTAACGCGCGCTTCGCGAGACCCGTTCGACTTCGTTCTTGCGCTTGATCGAGAACGAGTTGGGATCATTGGTGGCTGCCAACACGATTTCGTTCGTAAGCGCTTCGGTGAGCGTCAACGGGTTCTTGAACGAGCTGATGATCGCCGCTAACGCAATATTTCGAAGCGATAAATCCAACCGGCGTTGGGCTGAAATGTCGACGGCGAGCTGGTAACTAATTCCTCCGAACCGCACGCGCGTAATATCTTCCCGCGGTGCCGAGTTTTCGACGGCTTGAACGAGCACTTGCACGGGATTCTGTTTCGTGCGCTTTTGCACTTCCGCGAACGCTTTCTCCACGGTTTTGATCATGCGCGTCTTCTTGCCCTGCAATTTACCGTGCGTGCGAATGATTTTCCCCCCCATTTTTTCTCCGGTTCCGCCGCGCATCAGCTTGTTCACCAAGCGTTCCACGAGATTGACTTTTCCTTTCGCGAATTGCTTGTTTCCGTGACGGGCGAACGTATGCGGGTAGCGCACCGGCTTCAGGCTAATGTACTTCGCGAGACTCACGTCCTGCACTTGCACGTTGAAATCGTATTTTCCGAACAGTTTGACGTCTGGGTTCATGCCTCTCTACCTCTTCGGCTTCTCTTTCTTGCCCTTGCGCAGTTCGTCGAGCGAAATCCCGTTTACGGCGACGACTTTATACCGAATGCCCGGAATCGAACCCATCTGACCTCTCTGCGATCCGCCGAGCCCCGCAATCGTCACTTCGTCGTGCTCGTCGATGAAATTAATGGCTTTGTCGCGCGGACAATGCGCGCCCACTTTCTTTCCGTTCTTGATCAATTGAACTTTAACGGTTTTCACGATTCCCGAGTGCGGTTGCTTCTGCTCCTTGCCTTCCTTTTTCAAAACAATTCCTTTAGCGAGGGGCGCGCCTTCCAACGGATCGAACTTGAATTTCAAGCCCAATGCCTTGCGCTTCCACTTCTTTCGCAACCACCGCGCTTGCTTGCGGCGCGATTTCAGAATCCTTCCAGCAAATTCTCCTCTTGCCATGCTTTCACCCTCGCGTCACGATGCGCACGTCTTCATATCCGTAGTAACGTTTTCCAAGCAATTTCGCTCGCTTGATTTTTTCCCCATTTCGTCCTATGGCAATGCCCCTCTCCTTGTTCTGAACGCGCACGTCCAACGAACGCTTGCCATCGTTTTCATTCACGCTATAATCATCAACCACCGCGGGTTTAAACAACGCGGCAAAAAACGCTTTTTCTTCGTCGGCGGCTTCCACGATTTCCACGGGTTTGCCGAGGCCTTGCTTCAAACGAGACACGTTACTTCCGCCTTTTCCTATGGCCTTGCCCAAATCCTGCTTGGGAACAATGAATATGATGCGGTCCGGCAAGTCCACGACGTCTTGCGCTTTCGCTCCCGTTATCTGCTCCATCGCGTTCATTTTCTGAATGTCTTCCATGCTGAGCTTCGTCATGACGCGTCGCCTCTCTCCTTCAAGATACCGGATTCCCCTTCCTCGAGAACCGTCAATGCAGAAATCGGGAACGGTTTCCCGCAAACGGTTCCGAGTTCGATGCTCGTCCCATTGAATTCCATGGTCGGAATGCCGGCGAGCCTACAGTATTGCTCGAGATCGCGTCGCGAATCCCTCGCCATATTACTTGCAATCACGATCAATTTCGCGTTTCCCAGCAACGCCGTTTTCATGGCGCGGTCCGTGCCCAGCACGACTTTGCCCGTATCCACGACCAATCGAAGGGATTTGTTGACGTCCATAAACTATGACCTGATAATGAATGCGCAATCGATGAGGAAATCAAGAACAAGTTGAATTGGTTCTCAAGCCGCACCGGCTTACTCCCCAAAGGAACACTTTCAATGCGCTTTCTGCTTTAAAAGACTTGCGTTTCTTTTCCCGCCGGTTCTGTAAAAGGTTTAATATGACTTCGCTGTAATACGCGCATGCCGTTTCCCTCCCGTTTCCGTGGGAGTTTCCTGCTCGCGAACATTGGATTGTTAGTGGTTATTGTCTTTTTACTGGCTGCGGTTGCCGGGGCCGACGATCCTACGCCCACCCCTACTCCTTCTCCAACGGAAACGCCTACTCCTACTGCTACTCCTACGCCGACTCCAACGGAAACCCCTACTCCTACTGCAACTGAAGCGCCCACGCCCACTCCCGATCCCACGTGCGCGGAACAAGGAGGGTTCGTTTGTTCTGAGGAAGAAATTTGTCCTGGCGATCAATGGCTCAACGCTTCGGATACCGGTTTGTGTTGTGCGGTTGCCTGCGAATCCCCGACACCTACTCCCACGGAAGAACCGACTCCGACCCCTGAACCGACTTGCGCGGAACAAAACGGAACGATTTGTTTAGAGGGAGAAATTTGTCCTGGCGATCAATGGCTCAATGCTTCCGACTCCGGCACGTGTTGCGCTACCGCCTGCGAATTGGAAGCGACTCCGACTCCAACGCCTACGGCAACGCCTTACCCTGATTTTCCCATCATCGATAATGTGACTGCAGAACCCCAAACCAGCAGCGCGCTCATCTCCTGGGATACCGACCAGCCCGCGAATTCCACGGTCTATTACGGTCAAGACATCGATCTCAGTCTCATTGAATCGGATTCCTCGCTCGTGCAAACGCATTCGCTAACCCTTTCCAGTCTCCTGGCATCCACGCAGTATTTCTTCTCAGTTGAAAGCTGTAATTCTGAAAACTGCTCGCGGGAAGACGGGTATTCGTTTTCCACACCGGCTCCCACGCCGACTCCAAACGCGACCATGACTCCAACCCCGAACGCCACGATGACCCCCACGCCATCTGTTAGCGCGTCGCCCACCGCAAATGCCACTCCTATGCCCACACTTGTTCCCGCATTAATTGAACCGCGCGGAGTCAAATTATTCGAATCCGACTTGCCGGTGACGGGGAAAGCCGTTGGCGCGAAAGCGGACGTGATCGAAAGCGGCAACGGATACAAGACCGCGATTTTGTATCAGAAACCCGTCAACGTGTTCTTCTTCGGAAAGTGGATGGGCTTCAACGAATACATTTCGTTTACGTGGGAAAACCCGCACTTCCAACTGCAAGCCCCCAATTACACGGTGAAACTGGATCCCTTCATCGTATTCGAGAATCGCGATCAAAGCGTTCACGAAATCAAGCAGGGATTAGGGGTTAACTTCCGCGGTCAGGTGCGCAACGAAAAACATCCGAAGTTCGCTTTGGATTTCCGGGATTCGCCGCAACCCATTCACGACAAGATTCAGTCCATCGGATTACGGCTCTCATCGGATGAAATGGATTGGAGCACGGTTTACGTCGAGGATCATTCCATCATGTTACCGGGCGATATCGTTTTGGATTTCAACGACTTGATTGAGGAAGGCTTTTCGCTCTCGATGACGAATCAAACGGAGCTGCGCATCTCCAATTTGCAAGGCAAACAGTTATTCTTGGATCCGTTTGTGCGATATGCCGCTGCTGAAAACAATAACGATACCACGTTCTGGCGCACCATAAATTATTCGGGTATTGGTTGTACGACTGTCGACAATTATTACGGTTGTGCTGTCGACAGCGCTTTTTCTCTTATCGTAGGAAATCTTACGAGTACTTCGTGCACGAATGCGACTGCAACCTATTATAACGATATTGATTACCGGCCTGCAATTGACTGGGACACCACCAGCATTCCAGGTACTGCACAAATTTTCAACATCACGGCTTCGTTGTACTGGAATACTGTTCATGCGAGTAACCATACCATTCGCGCGATCAACAAACCGTTATCCAGTTTTTCCTGCGGTAGTTCGGATTCGCCGTGGGATTACGTGAATTCTTCGACTATTTATCATACCGGAGTGGCTTCGGTTCCAGGGTTACAGTGGACGAATTATACCCTTATAGACGCAGCTCATACGGACATGGAAAATGGACTTGGAACTAATTTCTTCGGATTTGGCATCAAGGATGAAGATCGTAAGGATCGGGATCCCATCTCTTCCCAAGATGCGTTATCGCAGGTTTATCTATATGTCAATTACTCCGAGCCCCCTGACGTGGTATTGATTAGTCCTGCGACCGATAATACCACGGTTTCCAGCAGTGCCCAAGCGATGGTTACGTTCAACTGCAGTATCGATGTGGACACCGGAACTCCTCAAAATCTAACGTTATGGGGCAACTTTTCCGGAGTTTGGGCCGCCAACTTCTCGAATACGAGCGCTACGGGTTTACAGAATGCGACGAATACCGCGTTTAATGTTTTTGGGTTGCCTCCGAATAAATACATCTGGAATTGCATCGGATCCGACGAGTGGGGTTTAACGGATACTGACAAAAACAATTTTACGGCGATTGTAAACGGGAGTTGCGGAACCATTAAACAAAGCGTCTTGTTGAACAACGACCTGACGGCCCCCCCCGGATCCTGTTTCACCATCGCGGCAAATACGTTGACGCTCGACTGCGACGGCCATACGATCAGCCGAGTAGGACGCGTTGGAACGCATGTATCGATTACAAACTTTAACGAAACCGACGTCGCGAACTGTTCCTTTTACGGATATCGGCATGGCGTATTGGCTTCGTTCGCATACGATACGACCATCCGAAACAACAATTTCAGCACGCAGGGTTATGGAGCCATCCAAATCAAGGACTCGTCCAACAACACCATTTTCCGAAACAACACGGTTCACACGCCGTCAGGAGCTGATTTTTCCGTCCTCTTCTACGGCCACTCCGATAACTGCACGATAGAAAACAATTACGTCAACCAGTCTCCGTACGGCATGGCGCTGGGTTACGAGGGGACCGGCGACAATGCGTGGTGCGTCGTTCGGAACAATACAGTGGAGGAAATGAAAGATAATGGCGACGGTTACGGGGAAGCATTAGGTATTTGGTCCGTTTCTGCGGGAACGCGTACCGACCACGTCGTCGAGAACAACAACTTTACGGGAGGACCGCGGGGCGTGAGGATCATCAACTCCGATTTCAACAATTTCACGAACAACACGATTCAAAACCATTCCAACAACAGCATCCATATCGTGGCCTCCAACAACAGCCTGTGGATCAACAACACCATCCGTGACACGCAGAACAAGGATTTATTCCTCTCCAGCGGTTCGCAAGGCCACGTGTTCCGCAACAGTTCGTTTGATGACCTCCTGGTCACGTTCGGGGGAAATGAAAACAATTACACGCGGCAATGGTTTTTGTTGGTGAATGTCACCAACGTGACCGACGATCCCATGAACGGCGCCACGGTTTCGATCACCAATTACACGTCTGGCACGGAAATGCTCACGGGAATCACCACGGACTCGAACGGAATGACTCCTTGGCAGACCCTCACTGCTTTTACGATCGTCAACGCGCCGGACGGAACGAACACGCAAACGGATTACACGCCTCATTACTTCAATGCCAGTTCGCCGGGTTATACCGACAATTCATCGATTCGAAACATCACGTTGAGCACGAACCGCGAGGTGCACATCCGTATGCCTTGGACCGTGCCAGCCGTCACATCGTTTACGTTAACGATTCCCGGAAGGGGAGCCGTTGGTTCTACTGCGAACTATTCTCGAACTATAGCGGTTTACCCCAGTTTTGATATTGCAGAGTATGGAAATGCAGGAAATGCGGCTTGTACGCCGGAAGGAGATGAATTGATTGAAGCCAACCAAACCCTTGGGATAGGGGCATCCGGAAAATGGCATATGGATTTTGAAACCGGATTAACGAATGGATCCGGAATTATTTTCAATGAAATTCTAGCAGAATTATATGTTTCCACTGCTACCAATCCAGGAGAAAACAATGGACTTTTGGGTGGTCATGTTGTCAGTCGCGTGCAGTTAATATCTTGTAAAGCCATGCATTCTAATGATGCTTCGAATACCTGGAATTCCACTGCCGCATTATTCGAGAGTACCGGTTACAAGAACTTCACGTTGGATCCAGCGATCGCCCATGCCCAAATATTGAATCACCCGGAATGGATTTCCATCTTCGGTGCGGTATCTGTGCCCGATTCAGGAACAGAACGTTTTGTGATCTCTTCTGCAAACCACTCACTAAATAATAAACCAGCCTTGCACATCAACTACACGCCTGCATTTACCTTGGACATGAACTTCACGAGTTTGACGGGCGATCAAACGGAGGTGCATCCATGCGTCGGATATACCGCGAATTGTCAAAACAATGATAATCCGTTCTTTATTTTCAATAATACGGGGGATGCAAATCTCAATTGGAGTATTTACTTGAATGCAACGCCTCCAACGGGGGTGACCCTCAAATGTCACAATTCCGGCGCAGGTTACGGAAGCTCTCACACCATTAATACCAATACGAGTGCGGCGGATCCGTTCCTCGTGAATACGACGGTTCCAACGGGCGAAGGGGAACAGTTATGGTGCTGGGCTGATTTCAGCGGCGTCAGCGGAGGCATGGCCGAGTGGGTGGAAATTACTCACAACGCCACCGCATCACAATAGTTATTTTTTCCCTCGCAGAAAGCTTTATATAGGCCTTAAACGTCACGGATTCATATCCCCGCTTCGTATAATTAAAAGGTGGACGCAATGGTTTGGAAACACTTTCGCTTGATTGTTTTTGTTGCCGCATTTATTGCGTTGGCTGCCATGCCGTTAGCGGAATGGGCGAATACCGCCGTCATCTTCAATGTCCCGGTGGACACGGGTTTCACGATTACATTACCGTTGGGAGCCGGTGAAGCGAATGCTTCGAGTGCATCCGATCCCGGCCCCGCAACTGCAGACATTAACTTTACCTGCGTCACCGGAACGTGCACGCGAGTCGAACCGTGTTTGACCACCGCATTCGGCGGTTCGTGTCAAGCCGGAGCAGCGGTACCTATTTTCCAGTACACGAATGCCGGAAACGTGAATCTCAGCATGACGCTCATATTCAATTCATCGCTTCCATCGGGTATTACGGTGGGCGTGAACAGTTCTGCAAGTGGAGTGGGTAACAACGCGGTAACTATTGGTCCAGAGATTCCGTTGAACAATTCCATGGAAGCAATGATTTTCCAGGAACTCAATACCACGGCTTCACCCGCATGTTGTTCGATTAACGTGACGTTGTACGCGAACTTCACGTCCGTATCCGGTCTCGTGGAACAGCGTTTGATCACGCACAACAGCACGAACGCGAACTAAGCATAAGAGGGGGAAAGATCATGAAGAAGAAGCCTCATAGCACGTCGCATCACGGAAAGAAAATGGGCAAGGAAGTGTGGATTGGATTGGCCGTGATCGCGGTGCTCGCACTGTATTTCTTGGGACCGTTGCAGGACGCGTTTGCTCCTCCGGCTCCGGTGCCTACAATCATTCCAACGGCCATAACAGTGGCCACAACCCCGACGCCGACCGAGGATCCGTTCTGGACCAAGTACCCGGACTTGATGGTTCGCCTGCAGCAATACCAGGAAGATCCGTTCGAGATCGCCAAGCGGCGATGCGACTTGCCTCCCCAAGTGTATGCCGAGGTCCCTCCGTTCCCTGAAGATTTCTACGTCCAAAAGCTGTTGTTCCACCTCGGAAAAATTTCGGACACCAACTATTTCGGGGAAAATTATTGGAAACAGCCCGAATGGTATCCCATGTTCGATGAAAGCGGGTGCAAATTGTACCAGTATCCTCCGACGGACCGCTGGGCCGCAGTCGGTTACGGAACGTTCCCGAGCGAAGTCATCGTGCTATCCAGACGAAACGACGAATACGAAACGCATTTCTTCATCCATTCCACGTGGCTCGTGCAGACCTATCAGGGCATGGCCTTCTCGGTTGAATACCCGCCGCACGGCGAGCTCAAGTTAAGCGAGTTCGCGGATGGCACGCGTACCGTCGACGTCGACCCCGAGGAAACCAAAAAGTACTTTGACGTTTCAGTGGATCCGGTAGACGTCTTGCTGGAACCGGCATTTCCCGTCTTCCAATCGGGTTGGACCCAAAAGATTACGGTTAAAGTAAGGGCTAAGGACGTGAAACCCGGCCGATACATCGTCGGAATCAACATCACGCCGCCGTCCGGGGCGAAGAACGATGAATGGTTCTACAAGTACAAACTGGACTACATCGGCACGGGAGGCGGAAGCATCGGACAAACATGGTACACGATGTTCTTCGAGGTCACGTGAGCCATGAAACCTTTTTTTTATTTTTTATTCTTTTCTTATTGAGTAGTCTCGCTCACGCCGATTACGCGGACACGCTGACGTGGTTCCGGTCCGACTTGCCTAATTACACGAACGTCACGATCCAAAACCTGACCGTAGCTCCCGATCCCATTTATTCAGGGGCCAGCGGCGACTTCGTTCTCACGCTTTACAACAACGGAACCGTTCAAGCGAACGCGACCGCGGAAGTCCTCATCTTCAACACGACGGATGACCTCGTGGACTCGTTCAATTACTCGCCGACGCTCATCTCGCGTTTTTCGCAAGTGATTCTCATCAAGAGCTGGAGCACGGGCACGCTTCCCATCGGCATATACTGCGCGAACGCCACCGCGTATTACGACGATTACGCGAACCAAAGCGAAGTGTTTTCTGAATGCTTTTCCGTCGTGAATCCGCCGGTGACTCCTCCTCCGCAATCCCCGGGAGGGGGTGGCTCGTCCGGAGGATTTTTCATTCCGCCCACCGATAATTTCACGCCCCCGAAACCCCTGCCGGATGAAATCATTCCCGTTGAAGGGGACATCAAGTTCTTGCGCCACACGGTTCTCAGAGAGCTCTTGGCGGGCACGAGCGCATTCGAATCCTTTACGATTCGCAACGACGGCGGAACCGAGAAAACCATTCGCTTGCTCGTGACCGGGACTTCCGAATCCTGGGTATCGTTCCAGCCCAAGGAAACGACGTTACGCCCCGGAGAAGAACGCATCATCAATTTCGGTTTATCCGTTCCGAATTACGCGTTGGCCGGCGATTATTTACTGAAATTAGAGGTTCATAGCACGCGCCCTACGATTGAATACATGGTATTGCGCGTCAAGAGCTTTCCGCGCGAATACCCCTACCCCGTCGTATTGCGACACATCCGCATTGATCGGCTCGCGCGCGAAACCACGGTCGCGCTCAACGTGCGCAATCTGGGCACGAAAGCCATACCCGTCGTCAACGTCTACGAATCCATTCCCACTCTCATGGATGTGACCTCGCAAGACATTCGTTTTCTCGATAAACCCGGAGAAATCATTCAAGAACGGCCGTTAAAGGTTCGATGGGAGTTTTTGAATTTGAATCCCAACGAAATCGCGTACGCCACGTACGTCCTTCCCCTTGTCCTCCCCACGTATTCCACGTACGTGGATTGGCAGACCGACCAGGTAGCGGTCACGCAGGAAAAGTTGCGCCTCTTGGAATTCGTGGAAGTCAAAGGATTGTTCGCCCCCGAATTATTCGAGGGGGAAGAAGGGGAAGTGGCGGTTGACGTGTTTTATTCCGGGATTCAACCGCTGCACGTGCAAGCCGCGCTGGAAGTGCCCGTTGATTTTGAATTACAGCCCTTGGAAATCCAAAAACCATTGCTCCCGAGAGGCATTACGCGGTTTGGTTTCCGGGTCACCCCGCCCGTTGGAAGCGCGGGGTCGCACTTGTTCACGTTCCGTTTGTTTACCGAAGACGGTTTGAATGCGAAAAGCACGCCCGTTCAAGTGCGCAAACGCGAAGACGATTCCGTGAGCACGTTGATCGCGCGTTTTCCACCGGAGGTCGCGGCCATCATCGGTGTTTCGATTGTGGCGGCGGCCGCCATGTTCGTTTCCTTCCGCAAAAAACGCGATGATGCGCATGCCCGCAAACAGTTCCGGCAAGACCGCTCCGATTATTTGGGGCAACTCAAGCAAATGATGGAGTAGTTTAACCACTTGCCCAAACTCATTTAAAAGGGCTTGTTGTCTAGTGTTTGGAGAATGAGGTATGCCAGCTGCAAACACTAATCGTAAGAATAAGATTATCGGGGTCGTATCCGGTAAAGGAGGCGTTGGAAAAAGCGTTGTAGCCGTCAATACGACGGCGATTCTCAAGCGCATGGGCCGCAATTCCATTATCGTCGATTGCGATTTGAGCAATCCGTCGACTGGACTCCACCTCGGGTTATCTTACGGCGCCGTTGGAATTCAAGAAGTCCTTCAGGGCAAGAACAAGGTTTCGGAAGCCGTCGTCGTCCAACCGCAAACGGGCATCCGCGTGCTTCCGGCGAGTCTCAAGTACCATCCGGACGTGAGCTTGAAAAATTTGAAAAACGTGTTGTGGAGCATGACGGCTTACGACTACATCATCGTCGACTCCCCTCCGGGTATCACGTCCGACGTCGAATATATTCTGGAGACGTGCGATGAAGTCATCGTGATCACGACGCCGGATGTGCCTTCCTCCACATCGGCAGCGAAAGTGGTTTCGTTGTGCCAGGACAAGAAGACGCGCGTGCGCGGCATCGTCGTCAATCGCTCGACGGGTTCCCCGTTCGAGTTATCCAATAAGGAAATTGAGACGATGGCGGAAGTCCCTGTTATTTTCTCGATTCCGGAAGATCACTTGATTCCGGAAAGCATTGCCGCCCGAACGCCCATCGTACTCTACAAGGGTTCTTCGCCTGCGGCGCGCGTTCTCAAGGAAGGCGTGGGCATTATTACGGGGAGCACGGAACCCATGCATGCCCGTGAAGGATTCTTCGGCCGCGTGTGGCGCATCTTCCGCCGCGTGCTCCGGCGTTAATGCAGGGCTTCATCCAATCCCAAAAGCGTTAAAAATGGCTTCCTGCGTACTAGTAGATGGATGTTGGATTTCCCTGCCATCCGCAGGGACCAGAATACGGTGATGAAGAATGGGAGCTTATCGACATGTTCAGGACTCTTTTTCTAAGAGCTACGGCGAACGCCTTCCCTCGTTCCGAAAACGACTCGCGAAATGGCGGAAAGAGAAAACCGTTGAGCGGGCGGAAAAGCCTTCCAACCCCTACCGCGCGCGCAGTTTAGGCTACAAGGCGAAGAAGGGCTATGCCATTGCCCGCGTGAAAATTCACCGCGGCAAGCGCGCTCGAAGAAAGGCGGACCTCGGACGCAAGCCGGGCCGCAACGTCAAGTTCCAGAACCCGGGACGAACCATGTCGTATTACGCGGAACAAAAGGCGCGGAAACGTTTTCGAAACATGGTGCCCATCAATTCCTATTTAGTGGGGTCGGACGGCGTGCACGCGTATTTCGAAGTCATTTTAAAGATCCCCAACGCATAACGCGTTATGGACGACCGTATTGTTGACTTACCGTTAAGCGGGATTCGGAAGCTTCCCGAGAGACTTCAAGCATCCTATTCTCGATTGCATTCCCGCCGGATTACTGGAAGAATACTGGCGGATGCACGAGAATTTCTGAGTGGAGAAATCGAACAACACGGTATTCTTCAAGTCAATGAAAGGATTAATCGGTTAATGGCTCCCATGATTCGCAACCACCAGCATGAGGAAGTGGTTCGAATAGCGCGCACCATTCGAGCATTAGGAGACCAACGACTCGCACTCAGCGCTGGATGGATTTTATTATATGGCAATGAACAGGTGCAGCACGAAGCGGAAAGGGCATTAAAACGTTTTGGACCCGACGCACGATTCGCGGGAACCGCTCTTCGAACCCTGCTTGAACCTCAAAGGTCTCTTATTCAAAAAAAGCGAGCATTGAGCATCATTTCGAATATGGGTCCAAAGCACTCTCACGATTTCTTCAATGCTGTTTTGGGAACGCTGGCGCATCATAACCATTGGCGGTTTTATCCCGAAATTCATCATACGCTTGAATCCATGAGGCACGGCGCCTTTGAGCGACTCATCGAAGACGCTGCGAAAAAAAGGGGTTGGCGTGCACCAAAAAAATAGTGTAATATTTCTAACATCGCGGGCGGACGTGCATCGCTTACCCCCTCACGCGCGCGTGGAAAGCGAGCACATCGAATGGCTGAAAGAAGCCCTACGCCGCCATCCGGCCTCCGTCAATCCAACGCGCGTGCCTTCATTTCACCGGGAAAACGGTTTCGTTCAACTCGCCAAGGAAGCACGGGTTTCCATAGAATTACCGTTGACTTCATTGTTGCATTTGCCTATCGGTCCGCGCGCGCGCCGCCTCTATAAATACCGTCGATTTCTTTCGCTGTGCTTGCGCTTGAATGCGGCGTTCGTTCTCGTATCGGAACCGCAGGCGAAGGAAGACGAGCGCAGTGCGCGGGAATGGGAATCCGTTGCCGTCACGTTTTTCGGGCTTTCCAGAGAGCAAGCGCGTCGCGTCATTCGCATTCTCTAAACGTTTTTTCGGACGCGTTTCTCGAGAGCAATCTCTTCCATCACGTCGTAGTACGCCGTCGGCAAATCCTCGATCGTGTTTAACGGCAGCAGTTGTTTCAACTGCTTGTGCGGCTGCAGGTCCGCGTTGCAGTCCTCCGCGAAAAATAATTCGTTGTAAAACAGCGTCTTGCGCGTGCCTTCCCGATCGTAATCAAACAATAATACGACGGGCTTACCTCGCGCCTGCGCAATCACTTTTTGGACGATGCGCTCGGGTTTTCCATTCGCGGTGATCACGGGTGCGTACACGCCCACTTCCCTCAAAGCCGCTACGTCATGCTTTCCTTCCACGACTAATAGGGCGTCGTTCAACTTTTTCCACAGCTTTTTCAGCCGGATATCCTTTTCCTTGAGGTCCACGTCAAAATAACGGACGCAGGCTTTAAATCGCTTTTTCATGCCCGGGAGTCGATAACCTTATAAAGGTAGGTTGGAAGAATGTTAGTTCACGTGCCGGGATGGCTGAGTGGTTAAAGCGCCAGCCTGGAAACGTATTTCTCCCGAGCAGGCAGAAAACGTGGGAGAGCTGGTGTCCGCAAGGACTCCTGGGTTCGAATCCTCTGACTCAAGAGGTTGCCTCAAACGCTGTTTCCGGGAATGGTATATTCCCTGAAGAAAGCCATTGCGTTGATCGCGCCAATAGAGAGAGGGGCGTAAATCCCAGTCCCGGCGCTTGATGTTTTGATGAAGTATGGCGAAGAAAGAATTTAAGAAAAAAGGCCCGCGCGCGCCTTCCGTGCAAGCGAAGCCCGAAAAGGCAGAGGACGAGAATTTTCGAGGCGTCATTCGTATCGCCGGAAAGGACGTTGACGGCCACATGCTGTTGTACCGAGGACTATTGCGCGTACGCGGCGTGGGATCCAATCTCGCTTATGCCATGGAACGCGTCATCCGAAACGAATTGAAGTTACCGCTCCAAATGCGTTGCGGGGACTTGACGGACGAACAGATCGATAAAATTGATGAAATGTTGAGAATGCCTTCCCAGCACGGGATTCCCGAGTTCTCGTTGAACCGAAGCAAATCGGCCGAAACCGGCAGGGCCCAACACGTGCTCATGAACGATTTAGTGTTTGCCGTCCGAACCGATGTGCAGAAAGAAAAGGACATGCGTTCGTGGAGAGGCTGGAGACACTCCCTCGGCCAAAAAGTGCGCGGCCAGCACACGCGGACCACCGGCCGAAGCGGAATGACCGTCGGCGTCCTGCGCAAATCCATTAAGGAACAAAAGGCGGCTGCCGCAGCGGGTGGCGAAGAGAAGAAGGAAAAGAAGTGAGTTGAATGGGAGCCAAGCGCTTGCGAAAACAATATGAGAAGCCGCGTAGGCTGTGGGACAAGCAGCGAATCGAGAGCGAGAGCAAACTGCGCGAGGAATACGGTTTAAAGAACGCAAAAGAATTGTGGAAAATGCAGACGTTACTTCGAAAGATCCGCCGTGAAGCCCGCCGATTGCTTTCCGCGCGCGGTAAGGATGTGGAGCGCCGAAAAGAACAGTTGATCAAACGCATGAAGGGCTTCCTGATTCGCAAAGAAACCCCCACGCTCGATGACGTGCTTTCATTGACGGTTCGAGACGTGCTCGATCGGAGATTGCAAACCATTGCGCACAAGAAACATTTCGCGAAAACCATCAAACAAAGCCGTCAATTCATTTCGCACGGGCATTTGACCGTTAAAGGAAAGCGCATTTCTTCTCCTTCCTACCTCGTGAAATACGTGGAGGAAGATGAAATCAATTGGCACGGACACAAAATCAACGTGGAACCGGTCCCGAAACCAGAAGACGAACCTCTCACTCCCGACATTTCGGACGTGAAGCAACTTGAAAAGACTGCAGCGTGAACCTCATGGCCGAAGACGATTCAATCAAAGAACCCATTAAACCGGAAACCGCGGCCCCTTCGCGTGCGTCGCTGCCGACGCGACCCGCCAGTGCATCGAGCCGAAGCTTTTCCGGTCGTTCAGGTAGTTCTCGCGACCGATTCGATCGCAAGTACATTCAGAAAGAAGGCCGGTGGGGCGTTGCCCACATTTTCAGCAGCAAGAACGACACGATTATCACGGTCACGGACTTAAGCGGGGCCGAAACCATTGCCGTGGCGAGCGGAGGAATGGTCGTCAAGAACGACCGCGAAGAAGGTTCTCCGTACGCGGCGATGCAAGCCTCATTCAAGTGCGCCGAGAAAGCCAAGGAACGGGGACTCGTGGGCATAAATATTCGCGTTCGCGCCCCCGGCGGACACCGAACCAAGACGCCGGGAAGCGGTGCCCAAGCCGCGATTCGAGCGTTGGCGCGAAGCGGGCTACGCATCGGAAAAATTGAAGACGTGACTCCGGTTCCAACCGACAGCACGAAACGACGCGGCGGAAAGAGGGGTCGCCGAGTTTAAAACGCATGGGTGGATATGAAAATGCAGTTGGACGTATTGAAAGAGGATGGTTTTAAGCTGCAGCTTCACGTCAAGAAGACCCGCGTCGGCTTGATGAACGCATTGCGTCGCACGATGCTATCCGAGCTCGAGAGCTATGCGATTGATCGCGTGGATTTCTATGAAAACAATTCCGCCATGTTCAACGAATACTTGGCGAATCGCATCGGACTCGTTCCCCTGACTTGGGAGGAATCCGTTGCCGACGACGCTGAAGTCACGTTTTCCATGAACGCGGAAGGCCCGTGCATGGTGTACTCGCGGGATATGCGCAGCAACGACGAAAAAATTCGCGTGTTCAACGAAAACATTCCGATCATCAAATTGGCGGCCGACCAGCGCTTGCGCTTTGAGGGATTCGCCATTAAAGGCAAGGGAAAACAGCATGCCAAATTTCAGAGCGTGCTGGCGTCCTACAGCCTCGTCCCCCTCAAACGCAGCGTCAAAGAATTGGCGGAAGTGGATAAGAGCGACTCGAAAGGCATTCCGGAAGAATTCCGGGAGGACGAGTACATTTTCTTCGTGGAAAGTTACAACAATGTGCGTGCCGCGGATCACCTCAAACGCGCCCTCACGTTATTGCAAGCCAAACTCGACGCATTGGAAGCCGTCAAAGAACTCAAATAAAATAATTGAGAATATTAATTGGTGAAAATTTATCGAAAGGAAATGATCATGAACATTCGCGTCGTGCCCAATGCCAAGCGGTTTTCCGTCGCCGCCTTCGAAAATGGTTTGAAGGTCTGGCTTCGAAGCCCGCCCACCAACGAACGCGCCAACCGGGAACTTCTTCACGAGCTGGAGAAGCGATCGGGAGCGCGCGTGCGTCTCATCCGAGGCGCTCAAACCCGCAAGAAAGCGGTTCAGTTCGAGGGCATGTCCGACGAAGACGCGATCCAACGCATCATGATAACCTGAGATGCAGGGGTGGCAGAGTCTGGTCAAATGCGCAGGGTTGAGGTCTCTGTTCCGTAGAGGATGCCGGGGTTCAAAACCGTTTTTTTCCGTTCGAGAAAAACGATGAAAATCCCCGCCCCTGCATACGAACCTTTTCTTTCGAAAAGAAAAGCTTCACCAAAAGAAAATGATGTTTTTCAAAAAAGGTCGATCAAAAAGTCGCATTCAAAAATAATATTTGTAAAAGTGAATAAAATGGTAAAACGCGGTACGGAAATTCCGGAACTCAGGCGGTTGATACGCTTGTTGACGAAAGCGTCTAGTGCGCAAAAGGCGGGCATCTGGTACCGCGCCGTGGAATTACTCAACCGACCGCGCCGTCGCCGCGTGGAAGTCAACCTCGTCAAACTGAACCTTCTTGCGCATGATGACAAAATATTATTGGTTCCCGGAAAAGTATTGGGCAATGGAACCCTGCGGAAAAAATTCACGGTCGCCGCGTATCAAATCGCGAAACCCGCAGCAGAAAAACTGCGGAAAGCGTCCTGTACGGTTATGTCCATTCCCGAACTCGTAAAAAAAGATCCGAAGGGATCCCGCGTTATCATCGTGATATAAATGATTATTGATGCTTCTCAAGCCATTGTCGGACGCTTGGCGGCCACTGCGGCCAAGGCCGCGCTGGAAGGCGAAGACGTGATCATCATTCATATTGAGAAAGCCGTTTTATCCGGTGATCCCAAGGCGATCGTTGAACGCTACATGAAGCGCCGTCGCATTCAAAACAAGGCCAACCCGGATCAGAGCACGAAGTGGCCGAAGCGTGAAGACTATTTGTTCAAGCGAATCGTGAGGGGCATGCTCCCCAAGCATTCCGAACGTGGAACGCAGGCCCTCAAGCGCGTCATGGCTTACCGTGGCGCGCCTTCGGAGTATGCGGGAAAGGCGAAACGATTTAAGGCCGTATCGGATTCCCTAACCTGTCGATTTATTTCTTTGGAGGAATTGTGCACACGCATTTAGAGGATGGAACGATTATGACCGATGAAGAGAAAAAGAAACGAAAAAAGAAGAAGTCCCTGGTGACGCGCGGCAAGCGAAAGGAAGCCATTGCGCGTGCATCCATTCAACCCGGAAGCGGAAAAATTTACATCAATGGATTGTTGCTGACCGCCCACGATTCGCCGTTCATGCGTGAGGTCGTCAGCGAGCCGTTGCAGTTTATTGACCATCCTGATTTCGACGTGCATGTGAACGTGCGCGGCGGAGGATTTTCAGGTCAGGCGCAAGCCGCCCGAACCGCGGTAGCCCGCGCAATCGTTCAATACTCGAAGAATGATTCGTTGCGAGAGCAGTTCATGACTTACGATCGGTCACTGCTCGTCGAGGACCCGCGACGCGTGGAACCCAAAAAGTTCAAGGGACCGAAAGCGCGCGCGAGATTTACAAAGTCGTACCGTTAAACCATGAGAATCAATGTCTGCCCGGAATGTTGGAGTACGAAACTCCGCACGCCTTCGTTCAGCGACGTGGCTGTACCAGGCGTCGTCGAACACATGGGCGTTTATGAGTGCGATGAATGTCTTTGGAGAGGTGTTCCATTGAATGTTGAAGAAAAGGGGTTGAAGGATTTTCTTAAAAAGAGGCGAAAGAAACGATGATGTGTCCGGTTCGTTGTTTTACGTGCGGTAAGGTCGTGGCAGACAAGTATTACGAGTACCGCGAGGATTTGGAGCGTGCCAAGGAACTGGGTAAGGAAGCGGATGCGGGCAAGACAATGGACCGGTTTGGTTTTGATCGTTATTGCTGCCGCCGAATGCTGCTTTCGCAGGAAGACCTTGTGGACGAAATCATTCATTATCCGCGCTTCTAAGTTTTTTTTGGGGGGGCCGTGGGGTAACCTGGCATCCTACTGCCTTGGGGACCTTCCCTCGCTCTGCCAAAAGCTGCAAGGCGCGTGAAGGCCGGAGTGGCAGCGATCCGAGTTCAAATCTCGGCGGCCCCACTTTTTTTAATGCTCCTAGATTTTTTTATCGACCTTGTTTGAAAAAGGTCGTTAGTATCGCGGGAGTTCGCTTTTCATGAGCGGACTCTCTTTTCCGGCGTGGTCATCGGTCAGACCGGGGAGTATAGAATAACGCCCAAGAATCCAACGGCCATCAGTTCAAAGATCATACTCCTACCTTGATTGTTACTACTAATATATGGTAACTAATATTCAACTATTCTCCGCGGATGCGCGGTGATGTTTTATTGGTCCCGGTCATGCTGCAACTAACGCTCCTTTTCATCCGATGGGCGGTTATATGACTGCAGCGTCTCCAAAGTCCGAGCTGCTAATAATCCATCCGGCGACGAGCAGTCCCAAAAACAATGTTCCTTCCATGCAATCCCTTTTATAGCGCGAACACTAGAAGCGCGGTAATTCACCTTTTTTGAAAGCCGAGCTGGACCCTTGTTTTTCGAAGAATCTCGGAATCAGGACCACGGCGGCGAGCAAGAGGACTAGAAGTAACACTAGTTCTTCCATCGTCATCTTCATCACCTCTTATTAAAAGAGGCGAAACCCTTCTTGCGTTTTCTCTTCCCAACCTATTCTTGATTTCAAAGTATTTAACGTTTTACCCGTCATTTGCCTTAATGGGCTTCGAAATCCATAAAAATATGGGTGTTTCAGATCTCACGTTCTGGAAACGATATTTAAGCCATTTTCCTAAAACGCGCTTGCTTGTACTATCCGCTCTGCAGCTTCTTCCAGTCATCCAGGAACTGGCGTACTCCCTTATCCGTCAGGGGATGTCGAAACAGCTGCTTCAATACCTTATACGGGCACGTCGCCACATCGGCTCCTGCCTTAGCCGTATCGAGCACGTGCACGGGGTGGCGAATGCTGGCTGCGAGAACCTGCGTCTTGAACCCGTAATTCTTGTAGATCTGCACGATGTCCCGAACGAGCTGCATGCCGTCAGCTCCTGCGTCATCGATTCGGCCTACAAACGGGCTAACGAAATACGCTCCGGCCTTGGCTGCCAACAAAGCTTGGTTCGCTGAGAAAACAAGGGTCACGTTGACTCGAATGCCTTCGTCAGCGAGCTTCTTGCACGCTTGAATGCCGTCCTCCGTCATCGGCACCTTGATGACGATATTCTTATGCCACTTCGCGTATTTTTGTCCTTCTTCAACCATGCCTTTGGCATCGGAACTGATGGTTTCAGCTGAAATAGGCCCGTCAATGAGCTTCGTGATTTCTTGCACGACTTGTTTGAAATCCTTGTTCCCGGTTTTCGCTACCAGGGACGGATTGGTGGTGACGCCATCAATGACGCCCCATTGTGCAGCCTCCTGTATTTCCTTGAGATCAGCGGTATCGATAAATAGTTTCATGAACGATTTACACCTCCTTTCCTTATTGCCTTTGATTACTTTTTAGCTTATCGTTTGAGTCCTTGCTTTCAATTTATTCCATCGCGTCATTAATCCCCTTTACATCCAATTCTTATCCTATTTTAACGTAATAACCACATTTGATTTAGTTTATTCTTATTATAATAGCTAATTTACTCAATGGAAAGATTTATATATGTCTATATTATTACGATTTTCGTATATTTTTTTTGAATATGCTAAATCTAAATCAATAAATCGAGGGGTGTTGTTGGGAAATGAGGAATATAAATAAGAGATTCGTCGTAGTATTTCTGTTTTTAATATCTATTGCTGCGACCATGGTATTTGCCATTCAGCAATCGGATAACACGAACGTAGCCGCACCAACTGATAACGGAACGTCCAGCAACTTGACCGTTACAGGACGCATGGAGCAGTACGTTGGTTTCTACGGAAATTTGACTCTGCAAGTCCGGAACAATACCGCCGTAGGCAACGTGTTGTACACGAAACCCGTTTCTTCAGGAGTACTGTACTTCTTTGAGACCGGCGTCACTCCATCGGAACCGTTCGTGAACGCCTCAACGAACAGCACCACGGACGGCAACTTCTCTCTCACGGGATATTACGTGACCGCGAATCACTTCGATTCTTCCGCATCCGACGGACAGTGCGGGAGTGCGTTGAACATGCGCGTGTTAAACACA
>Ga0180009_10000801_pt1 | contig 40579 bp, 39 predicted proteins | sample OS_PC_MetaG_FD_123537 | JGI IMG/M metagenome (GOLD analysis project Ga0180009, IMG submission 123537) | Groundwater microbial communities from the Aspo Hard Rock Laboratory (HRL) deep subsurface site, Sweden - OS_PC_MetaG | ecosystem: Environmental > Aquatic > Deep subsurface > Groundwater...
ACATGAATTTATTTCAAGCTACAGAACGATCAATCTTTGGGGTTTGGTCAAAATGTAACATTGCGATGGAAAAAACCTCAGCCCATGACGACGCATGACCTTTAGATTCTGCAATCAAATCTTTATCTGTTGAATGGAAAGCTATGCCTAGATATCGCATGAATAAGCCCATGTCTGACTTTCCATCTCCAACTGCTATAGTTTGAATCGGATTTTGATTTCCCAAGGCATCTCTTATTTCATTAAGCTTGGTGTCGGCTTGTTTTATTTTGGTTCCAACAATGTTCTGTTGATGATTAAAGCCAATTAGAACACCGCTTTCATCATAAATAAAACTAGTGTTCCCAAACCACATATCAACCGCCGCAAGATCAGTGTTTTTAACAGCTTTTTGCGCTCCAATAGCTTGGGCGACAACTCTAGCTACATCAACGAGTCCTCCAGTTCCAACAATTGGCAAAATTCCTCGGTTAATGAATTCTCCCATGACTGCTAATGCTTCACTGTTTATTTTTCTAGTAAATATCTCACAGATGTTTTCAATTGTTTGTCGTGTAATTGGTCCATTTTTCCAAGTATCTTTCCAAAGTTTTATTAATTTTTCAACTAGAATCTCATGAGCTTTTTGATCATTTTCTGTCGAACCATTGATTCGCTGTCGATATTCTTTATATATTTTTATATGTTCTTCTTTATCCGCGCCAAAAGCTACCGTAAGGAGGAGCCAACTTTCTCCTTCCCACAATTCATAATTTTCATCTTCATTACCTCTGTATAAAAGACACTGATCAAGGTCAACAAATATGACTCGAAGTTGTTCAGGATTTAGACTCATAATAAATTAATTATAGGATAGATTGCGAATTATACCACTATTCAATGGTTTCGAGAAGTTGAAGTACTCGGGGCAGATATTTGACTTCCCCCCAAGATAATTCTTTAAGATGTTCTGACTTAGAATTAACCACTATTCCAGGAACAATACTAAACAATTCCAGATCATTATCACCATCACCAATGGCAACACATTCTTCTGGTTTAAAACCAGTTTTCTTGAGAAAATCATTAAATTGCTCAAGCTTTAGATGTCCTTCGTCTTTAGTGTATTCAAAATCTACCCAATAACCTTTTTCATCAAAACAAAACTTGCTATTTCCAAAATAATGTTCAATCTCAAATTTTCTAGCTATTTCTTCAATAAACATCTCTATTGACCCGGAAATTAGACAGAGCGTATAGCCAGCCTCTTTTAGGCTGTTAATAACCGAGTAAGCTTCACCTCTAAGTGGAATATCGCGAAAAATTTCAACAAGCTGATCTTTATGGACCGGTCCATTAGTACGCCAAATTTTAAATAATTCTTTTTTAATCTGTGAAAAACTTAGTTCATTCCTGAGAAATTTTGTGAACAAGTCGGCATGTTTGAAGGAGGAGCCACCCAGGCGTTCAGTTAACTCATACCAGGTTGTCCGCTCGGTTAGAGTAGCATCAACATCAGTGATAATAGCTTTGGGTCTACTTTTTGGGGCTAACATAAATCCTGACAATTCTACCCTGTTTATATGTAAAAGTTAAGTTGTTTTGTGCGCCAGGAGAGAATCGAACCCCCGACCTACTGCTTAGAAGGCAGTTGCTCTATCCGCTGAGCTACTGGCGCTTTATGTTATGAATCTATCAATTATAATCTGGATACACCGCTCATGCAAAAGCTACTTGAGAAAGCAATTTTAATTTTTCTAATTCTAGTCTGGTTATCACACCTGGTGCAAGTTTTTACTCCAGAGGTAGGCTTTGATGCAGTTTGGTACCATTTGCCAATAGTTAAAGCTATCCTAGAGCATAAAAAACTGGTTTTTTTACCCGAACTTTATCAATCAGCTAACCCCTTATTCAGCGATCTAATATTCGGGCTAGGTTTTTTCTTTGCCGGAGAGTTAGGTTCAAAGATTGTGGCATATCTATTTGGCTTATTACTTATTATTTCTACTTATGTGTTATCGAGAAAATTCTTAAACAAATTTTGGTCGTTAATAGTCGTTTTAATAGTTTCTACATTTCAAGTAGTAGCCTGGCAATCTGCGAGTTTTTATGTCGATATAGCAAAAGCATTTTGGGAAATAAGTTCATTGATAGCTTTAGCAAAATGGAAAGATAATCAACAACACAAATGGCTAGTTATCTCAGCTCTATTATTTGGAGCATCTTTAGCCACTAAGTTATTTTCCCTTTTTCTGTTGCCAGTATTTTTATGCTTGGTTTTTATCTGGAGTAAACGAGAGAAATTTAGCCAAATATTAAGTTTTACAATTGGATCATTGATCTGCTCCTTCCCCTTTTATTTTTTTACATATTTAAAGACTGATAATCCATTTTTCTCTTTTTCCCAGCACTTAATCAAATTGGGAGAGATAGGAGGGGATAGCTCATTTTTATCTTATATTTGGCAAAGAACAACGTTACTACCATCTCTCCCAGTGCAGTTGGTGATTGCCAGAGATTACACCTCATTTGTCTTAATTCTTTTTTTACCGGTATTATTTTTCTATATTCAAAAATTGAGAAACAATAAATTATTGCTGGGGATGACGATATTCACAATTTGGCAGGTATTCCTCTGGTGGTATCTGCCGCCACTTTCAACACGCTATGCTCTTTCTGGTTTTGTGATCTGGACAATTATCTCAATTTGGAGCGTGGCTGGGTTAAGTCAAAAAAACTCTCGGTTTTTTCAACCAATTCTTTTATCAATTTTTCTAGCCATAACGATTAATTTAGCACCAAGAATTTTTGTCAACATCAGAAGTTTTGAATACCTATCTGGATCTCAAAATAAACAACAGTACATCCGTCAATTTTTTGATGGTCACATTGATCAACACTTAATCAAGTGGCACCAATTTTGACAGCCTTTCCCATTAGTTTTGTTAATTATTTATTTAAATCCTTTTCAATTTTACTAACAATTTCTCTAGTGACCTCAATTGCGTCTGGCGAGACTGAGACACTAGTCGCGCCCCACTTGACTAGTTTTTTTGATAAATCCGGATAGGTAGATGGAGCCTGGCCGCAGATCGAACAAGAAACACCATATTTTTTACAAGTTTTAATGGTTTTTTCTAAAGCCCACAATACTGCCTCATTTCTTTCGTCGTAGACATCAGCTACCCGACTATTGTCTCGGTCGACACCTAAAATTAGCATGGTTAAATCATTAGATCCAATCGAGACCCCATCAATACCAGCCTCAATAAATTTATCCAACAGAATTACATTCGAGGGAATCTCCACCATCATCCAGAGTTGAAAACTGGGGCTGCGCCTTAGACCATTAGCAGCTACAATGTGTTTGACATCCTCTAGTTGCTTGACTGTTCTCACAAATGGAATCATCATCCAGAGATTCTTATAGCCGTGCTTTTCACGCACTTCTTTAATCGCTTTCAGCTCGAGTTCAAACACCTGGGCATCTTCAATATACCTCGAAGCCCCGCGGAAACCTATCATGGGGTTAGGTTCTTGGGTCTCAAATTCCTGTCCTCCTTCAAGATTGGCATATTCATTGGTTTTAAAGTCAGTCGCTCGATAAATTACAGGTCGAGGATTAAATTCCTTGGCAAAGATTTTCAAACCATCTACTAGACCCTGAACAAACTCATCTTGCCTTTTTTCCTTGATTAATTTACGAGGATGAACTCCCATTCCAGCGATTATGAATTCGGCCCGCAGTAAGCCGACTCCATCTACATTTCGTTGCGCTATCGAAGCGGCTAGTTCAGGTTCAGCTAGGTTAACGTAAATTTTGGTGCGAGTAGTTTCAAAGTCAGGCTTAAGTTTTTGGTAGGGAATTTTAACTGTTTCTTGAGTTTTTTTATCTTCTTTTAGTTCTTTTAGCAACTCACCACCTTGATAGACGCTACCAGATTTGCCATCGACGGTAATAACCTGACCATTTTTAAACTCAACTGTGGCGGTTTCGGTACCCACTATACAAGGAATTCCTAATTCTCGAGAGACAATGGCAGCATGGGAAGTTTGCCCACCTTGATTAGTGACTATTGCCGCGGCTCTTTTCATGGCGGGTACAAAATCAGGAGTGGTCATATCTGTCACTAAAATTTCTCCATCTTTAAGTTGGTTAATTTCCTTAGCTGATTTAAGAATTTTGACTTGTCCAGTTATTACACCGGGGCTAGCAGGATCTCCTTGTAGAATCAGCTTAAGGCCTTCAGTAGATACTTCATTTTGGTCTTTTTCCAAGCTTTCTAGTGTAATGGTGGTAACGGGTCTTGATTGGACAATATAAAGTTTTCCATCTTCTAAAGCCCACTCAATATCTTGAGGGAAACGATAGTGTTGCTGAATTTTATCTCCAATTTGGGCCAACTCAACAATTTGTTCATCAGTAAGTTTAATTTTATTTTGCTTTGATTCTGATAGTTTTAGTTCCTGATTTTCACCATCCTTAAGTGTCATTTCTAGTTCTTGGGGAGCAATTTTTTTCTGTAAAATTTTCCAACTGTTTTTTTGAACTAGATAGTGATCTGGAGTGTAGGCGCCTTGGACAATTTTTTCTCCCAATCCATAAATTGCTTCGATGACAATTTGGTTTTTATCGTTGCTGACGGGATTAATGGTAAACATAATTCCAGCTACTTCAGATTGGACCATGCGTTGTACAGGAACAGCAATGCCCACCTTAAAGTGATCAAAGCCTTTTTCTTCACGATAGAAGATGGCTCTGGGCTCAAAAAGCGAGGCCCAACATTCTTTGACTTTTTGTAATAAGTCTTCCTCACCTCTCACATTTAGGAATGTCTCTTGTTGTCCTGCAAAAGAAGCATCGGGTAAATCTTCTGCTGTAGCTGAAGACCTAACGGCAACTAGGGCGGGTTGAGATCCTCGGCTGAGTTGCTGATAATGTTCGATAATTTGTTGGTTAATTTCAGCGGGAACATCTGTTTTTAAAATTAGTTTTTTTATTTTTTTAGAAATTTCATTGAGTTGAGTTGAGTCCTGGGGATCAAATTGCCTGATGAGTTTTTTAATTTGAGGCTGTAAATTGTTTTTTTCTATTAATAGATAATAAGCTTCTGCTGTGACAATAAATCCCGGCGGAACTGGAAAACCAATTCCGATCATCTCACCCAAATTAGCTCCCTTTCCTCCAACAAGAGGAATATCGGTTCTACCAACTTCATTAAAATCAACAACAAAAGGTTTTTGATGCATATTACAATCAGAATACCAGAATTTAGGTATTGATTAAAGCTAGAGTGTTGGTTAATCCGGGTTTTTTCCAAACTGTGCCGTGAATAAAAAGCGCAGTTTCTCCTTTTTGAGTGATGCCAATTTGTTCAAACTTGGCAATTAACTCATCATTAATTTCAATCTTTCCATCAGGAAAATCAATTAAATAGGGCTTAACACCGAAAACGAGAGTTAATTTTGTATATGTGCTTGGAAGATTAGTGATGGTGTAAATCGATTGTTTGGGACGGAATCTGGATAAGAGCTTGGCGGTCCGACCTGTTTCAGTAAAGCAAATAATTTTATCGATTTGTTGCTCGCTGTGGAAAAGCAGGTTGGCTGCATTTGAGGTAATGTTCAGACTACTATCGATGTTGGTGGGCCATTGAATTTCATGGATAGCTTTTTGTTCATTATAAATTACAATTTCAGCCTGAGTTTTAACTGCCTGGACTGGATATTTGCCGATAGTCGTTTCTTCTGAGAGCATGACTGCATCTGTGCCATCATAGACAGCGTTGGCGACATCACTAACCTCAGCTCTGGTGGGCCGGGGATGATTGACCATTGATTTGAGCATTTGTGTGGCAGTGATTACTGGCTTAGCAGCATTTAAACATTTCCTGATAATTTCTTTTTGCCAGTACACTAGTTGCTGATATTCTACTTCAACTCCCAAATCGCCCCTTGCAATCATGATTCCATCAGATTCACTAATGATTTCATCAATATTGTCTAGGGCGGCCTGATTTTCAATTTTAGAAATTATATCTGCTGTAATGTTTCTCTTTATGAGCTCTTCTTTTAAATTTTCAATATCCTTAACATCCCTAACAAAAGATAATCCCACAAAATCAATTAGTTCGGGACTAATTTTATCTAAATAAGATCTGTCTCTGTCAGTAATGGAAGGCATTCCTAAAATAGTTCCTGGAGTATTCATAGTTTTGCGGTGTATTACTTCGCAGCTACCGACAGCTTCAGCCATAAGGCTATCTGCATCAATTTTAGTAACTATAAATTCACATAAGCCATCATCAAGTATAATTAGGCTATCTTCAGATAAACACCGAATGACTTCTTGAGGGACATGAGCCACCTTCTCCTCTTTTTTAGTAGTATCACTGGTGAAAATAATCTGCTCGCCCTGTTTGACAGAAAAAGACTTTTCATCCGGCAAGTTGATTCTAATTTCAGGCCCCTGCAGGTCAACTAAGATACCGACAGGGATACCAAGTTCTTGAGAAATTTTTCTCACCTTCTTAATTTTATCGTTGTGCCACTCTGGATCAGCATGCTTGGTGTTGAAGCGAGCTACATTCATTCCAGCGATGATTAATTGGGTTATTGTTTCTTCTGATTGAGTAGCTGGACCAATAGTAGCCACAATCTTAGTTGATTTTGTATTCGTCATGATTCGTCTTTCTAGTCTTATATGTTTAGTGTTTTTTTAGAAGAAATATATTATAAGTGATTTATGATTTACTCGGAATACCCATAAAATAACTATTGCCAGAATTATTTATTATCAGTAAAGTGTGGATATGAATAATCAAGACCTAGCACAACAAGCCTTAGAAGAATCAGAACGCTCTGATCAATTTGCAGAAACCCTTCAATCTCTTGAGCAGGTTATTGAGCGTAATGCCAATCAACTAGAAGAATTAAAAGAAGAATTAAAAAAACGTCGCTCAATGTTAAAAAGTTATTTCGAGAATGACACGCAGTTAGCTGAAGTAGAAGAACAAGCTTTAGAGTACAAGAGTCAAATTAAAGAAAGAAAAGGCAAGCTTCAGCTAGAACCACAGGTAGTTGACCTCCAGGTTAAGATTAGAGAGTTGAATGAGCGACAAAAAGAAATTCAGGAAACACTCAGCAATCATCTAGTTAACCACCATCGTCTGACCAACGCAACCAGCTTTGATACCAGCGATGGCGATCAATGGGAATACCAAATTCATGCCAAAATAAAAGCCAAGCCTAGAAGTGGCTAGTAGAATTTATTTTCTATTTTTTGGAGGTTATTGAGAGAGACGTTCGGTTAAGTATTCGATTACTCGTGGAGGAACGTTTTTCATTTTCTTGAGGCTGCGAACTTTTTTCTTTAAACGTCGTTTTTGACTATTGACGACGTTTCGTTGTTGAGCCTGCTTAATATTATAACGACGGTCTTTCACCATGGTAACGATGTCAGTAGTCGAAGTGGCTTTTTTGAACCGACGCATTAGGTCTCTAACGTTATCACCTTTTTGTGCTTTGATTACGATTGGCATAATAGATTTTGAATTATACATCAATCCTGAAAAAATGTCAGTCTCGATATGATTTTTTGATCTCCTTGGCTAATTTAGCTAGTTTTTCATCATCAGCACGCTTTGAGTCATTGGAACAAAGAAATCCGGGGTAATACTCAAAGTAGTCATTCATTGTTTTACTTTCAATATTAGCCCATTTGCTCATGTCTTTGGTTCCATGCATGGGAAAAAGTTTGCTGTGAAGGTGATCGACTCCAAAACCTTCAAAAAACATGCCAGTTCGTCTCACGTCTTCAAAATAGTTATCTAAAATATTAGCAACTTTTTTAGTAGCTAAAATTAAGTCTGACAAAACTTGGTCATCTTGAATAAAAGCGTAGCTGTTATAGTGAGTTTTTGGAATGACCACGGTAAATCCCCAAGTATTGGGAAAAATTGATAAAAAAGCCATGTGAGTTTTATTCTCCCAGATCACATGAGCTGGCATTTTTTTTGCGGCTATTTGACAAAAAATACAATTTTTATGTTCCATAGATTTTTTTAACTAAAGTTATTACTTGTTCTAAAGATAGGGGGCTGGGTTTTTGATTTTTATGTTTTTCTGAACCATTAATTAGCATTTTGCCACTTGGATGATAATACCAAGTGCCAGCAGAGTCTGTTTTCAAAATTTCTTCCCAAAGAGGTCTAAGATCGAGATCAATGTCTGGTCTTGTTTTAATTCTAATGTGTCCTCTAGCAGAGTCTTTTCTAATTACCATAACAGAGCCATATTTTTGAGCTAATTTTAGGGTGTTGTCATTCCTAGTTTTTACAGCCATGCAGGTACCGGCGTTAATTTGAAAATATTGAGCCTTAGTTTTTAAGATTTTTTCAGCTTTAATTTGTTGTTTCAGTGAAGAATAGACTCCCTCAATACATAAAAAACCAAAATGAAGCTGAGAATCATCGTTGTGGAGTTCGATAGATTCTATTCCCCGAATAATCTCGTGTAACATAAAGTTATATCGCAGGTGATTTGATTCCGGCCAAAAAAGTTCTCCAAAATGATCAATGTCAGTTACAAATTCAACCAAGAACTGTAAAGATTTATCTTGTTGTAGTTCAGGATGAAGTTGGCAGAGATAATCATAAACTAAAGAAGCAGCACTGCTGTGGTCATGACCCCTTGATGGTTGATGATGATCAAAATTTCCTAAACCGGTATCAACATGCATTACGTCTGAGGGAGAGATTTCTTTTTGACTTAGTTCTGCTTCTGAAATTTTATCTCCTGGGTTCACAAAAGCAAATTTTGCGTCACCATAGTGTTGAGAATCAAAAGTTTTTAATAACCAAGCGGCGCAAATTGCGTCTAAGTCTGGGGCATGATGAGTAACAATTAGTTTTCTAGTCATGAACTGGAGTATACAACAAAAAAGCAACTCACCACAAAAGTCTTCACTCTATTTAAGTTGAGACCAGTTGTAGTGAGTTGTTCCCTCACCGGGTTGTATACATTAATATATGCTATGTTATAAAAAAATCAAAGCAGTAAAAAGGATTGAGTAAGCCGTTTATAATTTTTTCTTCTCAAGAAGGATATTTTTAATATGGGATAAAATAATTTTTGCAATTTTTGCAATAATTTTCAATGGCAGGGTAATAATTTGCCACATGAGCGGCACTGGGTCATCTTCTCCCCTCACCCAAATAGAAATAACCAGCCATTTTTTTTGGTCATCAAGATATTTGCCCATTACATGGATGGTGCGATTGTCTAACGTGCGAATAAATTTCATCTGGTTGGGTTTATCACTGGGCAAAGTTTTTTCAGGATGAGTTAACACTAGCGCCACTTGATGTTGAGAAATAGCGCGTAGCCTCAGTCTATCTAATGCATGATCGGTAAAAATCAAATTTTGATAGTATTTATCCATTGGTTTTTAATCTTTTTATCACCTCTTCTACTTCCAGCAGTTCTGTTTCTGTTTTAGTTCTATGTTTATACTCAACTTTATCTTTAGTTCTGTTTGAAACGACTAATCTCACTGGAATACCAATTAAATCAGCATCGGCAAATTTCGCGCCAGCACTTTCATCACGGTCATCCCACAAAACTTCAACTCCAACCTCACTCAACTGCTGGTAAACATTTTGACCTTGTTTCTCTGCTCCATCAAGTGAGACTAGATGAGCATGGAAAGGCGCCACGACGTCTGGCCAAATAATGCCTTTTTCATCATGATGTTTTTCAATAATTGCAGCCATGGTGCGGCCAATCCCAATTCCATAACAACCCATGTAATATGGTTTTTCTTGACCGTCTTGATCGGTAAAGGTAGCGCCTGACATTAATTTGGTGTAGTGATACCCAAGTTGAAAAATGTTTCCGACTTCTATACCGTGTTTTTCAATTAATTTGCCCTGACCATCTTTGGCGAGAAATCCATCTTGCGCCATGGCAACATCGCCCTCAATTTCATGCTTGAAGTCTCGTCCATAATTTACATTAAAACTGTCAGTAGTTTTTTCTTTTTGTCCACCAATAAAGTTTCTGACAGTTCTCAATGAGTCGTCAGCCACATAGATGACGTTCTCATGGCCCCAAGAATGAACATAGCCAGTTTTAGTACCAATTTTATTCAAGTCTTCCTCAGAGGCATCTTCTAATTGATGCACGGTTAAGTTTGGCTGTTTGTTTAAGAGGTGTTGGAGCTTGATTGGGTTGACGTCAAGATCACCTCTAATGGTGACGATAATTAACTCACTCCGATCTGTTTTATAAACTACATTTTTTAAGAAGTGACTCTCGTCTTTGTCATAATGTTTAACATTATCAGCCATGGTTTGCACCCATTCAGGTTGATCAATGATTTCAAACTTTTTTATTTCTTCATTGGGATTGATTTCGTTGAGTTTAAACTCGGCCACATCTTCATGAGCCGCGTAGCTTTTGTCTGCGCAAACAAAAAATCTACCTTCGCCTAGCTCACATTCTGTCTGAAACTCATGGCAGTATTCTCCCCCAATATAGCCATTATCAGCCGCAACCATGAGAGTTTTTAATCCTAGGCGCTCAAAAATCTTGCTGTAAGTTTTGGCCATCAAGTCATACTCGCGCTTAAAGTCGTTTTCATCTGCATGAAAAGAGTAAGCGTCCTTCATAGTGAACTCTCTGACTCGCAGGAGTCCTCCTCTGGAGCGTAGCTCATCACGAAACTTAGTTGAAAATTGATAGACATTAAAAGGTAAATCACGATAGCTAAGCTGAAAACGCCTCACTAGGTCAACAAACATTTCCTCTGCTGTGCCACCCAGAGCAAATTGTGCTCCGCGCCTATCTTCTAGGGTGGTGAGCTCAAATCCTGCGGAGTTAGTGCGATTAGTCTCTTTCCAGAGTTCCAAAGGATGTAAAATCGGGGTAATCATCTCTTGAGCGCCTGCTCTATCCATCTCTTCCTTAATAACCCGCTTGATTTTCTCATGCACCCGCCAACCCAGTGGTAAAAAGTAATATCTACCAGCAGTTGATTCGCGGATAAAACCACCTTTAGTTAAGTAGTAATGACTCGCAAATTTAGTATCTTTATTTTTATCTTTGGTGGCTTTGCCAAAAAGTTGTGAATATTTCATAGTTTCTCCTTTTTACATCCAATCTCTAAGCGCAGTTGCAAATAATTCGGCACAATCAATTACCGTGACCTTATCGGGTAAGTGTGGATGATGAATTGAATTAGTAATTATAATGGTATCAACCATGGGGGTATTAAGTTTAGATTGAGCATCGGCGGCAAATAAACCATGGGTAACTAAAAAATGAACTTTGTTTGCTCCTGATTTTTTCAAAATTTCAGCTGCTTCTACGACGGTGCCGCCAGAAACACTGACATCATCAAAAACCAAGACAGTTTTATCATTTACATCTCCATGAAGCTCCATCTGAGTAATTTCACCAGTTTGAAGATCACGATGTTTGTCGATATTCACCCAATCGACGCCTAAAGACTCAGCAAATTGCCAGGCTCTCTTGAGCCCTCCAAAATCTGGGCTAGCGACAACAGTTTCTGTTAAGTCGTAAGTATTTTTTGCAAATTTAGTAAATAAATCCAGAGCTGACAAGTGATGAGTCGGGATAGAGAAAAACCCAGCAATACTGGTGTTATGAACATCTAGGATGAAAACTCGTTTGACATAACTGGTGGAAACTAGGTTGGCCACTACTTTGGCTGAGAGGGGCTCTCCTTCTTTAAAGACTTTGTCTTGGAGCGAATAACCGTACCAAGGAATGACGGCGTTAATATGTCGAGCTCCCATTCTTTCTAGCGCATCAGTTAGTAATAAAAATTCCATAATATACTCATCAACTGGTTGGGAAAAGGATTGAACCAAAATAACGCTTTCACCTTGAACGTTGTCAAGAATTTCAATTTGTTTCTCGTCATTAGCATATTTACTGATTTTTACTTTCACTAAATCTATATTTAATAGTTTGGCCAAACTTTGAGCCAGGGGTAAGTTGGAGGATCCAGAGATTAGTTTCATGATTGATATTGTAACAGTTATGGAAAGTTATTGGCTAGAACTGGTTGCTTTGACAGCTACGCTTTGACAGCCACCATAGTGATTACGCCAAAATTTGGTGGTAATGGCAGGTGATCAGCCAAACAGGGCGACCACTGCGATCTTGATGAACTAGGGATATAGTAATTTTCTTGGGTGATTTTAAAATCTTTGAGCAGTGAGTGAAGTTTTTGGGTTGTATAGATTTGCATAAAATCTGTCTGAACATATTTTTTAGCTACTGGGACAGTCAGGAGCAGTCTGCCCTTGGGTTTTAGAAGCGCTAGCATTTTTTGGAGAGCTTTTTTATCAGAGCTTTTTGTATCGCTTTTACCATAGATCGTATCTAGGCCGATATGCTCAAGGGTGGAGATGCAAGTAATTACATCAAATTGATTGGGCTTGAGTTGAGTCTGGCAAATATCTTCTTTTTTAAAAGAAAAGTTGGGGTGAGTTAATTCATACGGACGCATATCAATCCCAGTGACGTTAAAACCCAACGAAGCAAGTTGGATGGGCAAGATGGTTTCACAACAACCCACATCTAGAATTTTTTTATTGATTGATTTTGGTAAATGTTGAAATATAAAAGGATTTTCTATTACTCTTTCATTGATATCTAGCTGGCTGAATTTTTTTCTCCAAGCTGGAGTCACATACATAATGCTTGAGAAAGGTTTAATTCCCATGAGCTGGGCAAGAGGTGTTGTTGTGAGTTGATAGGCAATTGGTGCAGTAATAGGAAAAGGTCGGCGCGGTTGATAGAAGATTTTTCTAAATAGATTAAACACACAAAGATTGTATCAGGTCTAGGGTTTGCTGCTGCATATGAGTTTGCTCAAACTTTTTAAGTGCGATTTTTCTACCCCTTCTGCCAAGTTTTTGGGCCAAATCAGAGTTTAAAAGCAATAGGTTTATTTTTTGACATAAATCATCTGGGTGATGGGGGTTGAAAAACAAACCAGTTTTTTTGTCAATTACAATCTCTTGCTGAGGTCCAGCTCCAGTAGTGATGATTGGTATTCCAGCCATCATGGCTTCAATAGTGGTTATGCCAAAGCCCTCCATCTCCCAGGCTGAGGGAAAAACAAACACTTCGCTGACTGCTAGAATAGCTGTCTTATTTGTCTCTGACACAAAGCCAGTGAAAGTCACCCGATCATTAATTTTTAATTTTTTAGCTAAGTTTTGGTAAATAATTTTTTCTGGACCTGTGCCAATAATAATCAACTGAAGATTTTTTTGTTTAAGTTTGGCAAAAGCTTTAAGTAAAACATCTACCTCTTTTTCAACTGTTAGTCTGCCGACAAAAGTAATCAATTTTTTCAAACCCAGACGTTGATTTTTTTTCCAAGTCCTGCCTCTTTTTTTAATCAGCTTTAGCTTTTTATCGGTTATACAAGGAGTGCCTGGATAAATGGTTGAGATTTTATTATGAGAAACAGAAGTGTTTGCTAACAAAGAAGCTCGTGAGTGTTGAGAGATAGTTGCCACTTGATCGGGAAAAGAACTAGCTAAAAAATAAATTATTTTAGGTAAACCAAAGTTTCGTTTAAAAACTGCCGCAACTGGTCCGTATTCTAGCCAAATTATTTTTAAACCCAAGAGTTTGAAAAACGGCGAAAAAACCAATCTCTCTGTAAAGCCAGGAGTATAAACGATGACTTGATCAAATTTTTTATTTAGGTCAGAGAGAATTTCTATTACCCAGATTATTGCCAATGGAGCTTGAAAAAAAAATTTAACTGCACCTCGCAGATTGCCAATCAAATCTAATCTAAATGGTAGATTAATGATGCTAAATTGTTTTTTATAATTAGTAGAGATCTGATGATTAAAGGTTGCAAGATAGATAGAAAAACCTTGTTGAGATAGAAATTCTAAATTTGAAAGTAAGTACTGTTCGCCTCCGCCAAAGCCAGGACTATCGAGAATAGAAAAAATTGCTATTTTAGACTTCATGCTTGAAGTAACTTCAAACCTTGCTGTTTATCTTTTTCTAGTTGTTTTTTTAAAACATTCAGGTCTGAGATGTCTTGTGGAGGTCGAATAAATGCTAGGAGCCTAACTTCTAGGATGTGATCATAAATAGTTTGATCAAAATGATAAATATAGACCTCGAAGATATTGGTTTTCTCGCCCAAAATGTATCGTGGTCCAAAGTAGGCTAAGCAGTTTAGGTTTTGGTATCGACTCTTATCTTTAAAATAAACATCGCATCGGCCAGCATAAACCCCGGGTTTAAGGGCCGTTTCCCTGGGAGTTCGGTCAAGATTGGCAGTGGGAAAACCTAGTTTACGACCATTTTTTTGACCAGAGATGACTTTTCCAGAAAAAATGAAAGGTTGCATATTAATCCTTGTGTTGTGGTGCTCCTATTAGCCCACATTTTTTATATTTTAATCCGCTTCCACAAGGACAGGGATCATTGCGACCCACTCTAGCTTTTATTAAACTTGATCCCGGAACTCGAGTTTGAGCTTGGGCTGATCCCAAAGCTGACGCTAGATCCGACAGATTTCCTTGAGTTGAAGAGGGCTTGGTCTGAGTAGTAGATAGAGTGGCATCTCGTACTTCTTTAGTGAGTGGTTCGTGAATATCCTCTTTTTGTTCGATGATCTGAGTTGGGTCAACTCTAATTAGTTGGGGAATACCCAGCTGAATTCTAAAAATTCTGTTGGCAATGGAACTCTCAATGGAGTTAATCAGTTGCTCAAACATGGTAAAGGCCTCTTTCTGGTATTCAGATAGCACGGTCTGTTTGTCACCACGTAGCCAGATGCCGTCGCGCAGAGATTCAATCTCATCTAAGTGATCCATCCATTTTTCATCCACTGTTGATAGGGTTACAATTCGTTCCATTTGTCTCATTTGTTCCTTGCCAACGACCTTTTCTCTTTTTTGATAGGTTTGCTCAATAATTTCCATTAATTTTTGTTGAATCTCATCCGCTTGGGTTAATTCAGATAAAGTTTTTTGTAGAGCTTTTTGGGATTTATCATCAAATGGAATTATTTTAATAAATTCATTGACGAGAATTTCATATTCTCCATCTGAAAAATCTTGAGGTGCGTGCAGACTAACTAGAGTTTCAATCTGACTGTGTAAATAGTCCATAATCTGAGGTTTAAGATTTTTTTCTTGAGAATTATCGGCTGTTTCTAACAATCGTCTACGACGTTTGTAAACAATGTCGCGTTGTTTATTCATCACATCATCAAAATCAACCAACCGCTTTCTTTGATCAAAAAAGAATCCTTCTACTTTAATCTGAGCTGATTCAATGGCTTTGCTAACCATGCTGTGCTCAATCGGCTGGTTTTCCTCAATCTTTAAAAAATCCATCATTTTTGAAATCTGTTCACCACCGAAAATGCGCATAATCTCATCTTCAAGAGACAGGAAAAAAAGCGAGCTACCTGGATCACCCTGACGTCCAGAACGGCCTCGTAATTGGTTATCTATTCGTCTGGATTCATGTCTCTCCGTGCCGATAATGTGTAATCCTCCCGCCGCAACTACTGCATCGTGAGCCTTTTCCCATTCTTTGAGAGCTTGCTGGTAGGCTTTGTCTTTATGCCCTTTGCCATCTTTGCGTCTATAATCTTTTAGCTCTGGTTTAGCTCCCCCCAAGACGATATCAACACCACGGCCAGCGATATTAGTGGCAACCGTGATAGCGCCCTTTTTACCAGCATCAGAAATAATAAAAGCTTCTTTTTCGTGGTTTTTGGCATTGAGTATCTGGTGGACGATCTTTTTTCGTTTGAGAAAATTAGAAATGATTTGATTGTTCTCAATAGATCGCGTCCCAATTAGAATTGGTCGGCCTTTTTGGTGAATCAGCTCAATTTCCTTAACAATAGCCGAATACTTAGCGGCTTGAGTTTTATAAACCACGTCAGACTTATCTTCACGGATGAGAGGTTGGTTGGTGGGAATGACTAAAACTGAGACGTTATAAATTTTATTAAACTCTTCTGCTTCAGTGGCGGCTGTGCCGGTCATGCCAGACAGTTTTTGATACATGCGGAAATAATTTTGAATGGAAATGGTAGCAAGAGTTCGAGATTCTTGTTGAATTGGCACGCTCTCTTTAGCTTCGATGGCTTGATGAAGACCATCGGAATAACGCCGGCCATACATGAGCCGGCCAGTGTGCTCATCTACGATAATCACCTGATTTTCGCGGACGATGTACTCTTTGTCCCGGTGATAGAGGGTTTTAGCTTTTAAAGCTGCTTCCACATGGTGAATAGTATCAAAGCTTTCTTCATAGAGATTATTTACTTCAAGTTTTTGCTCTATACGTTTAACTCCAAGATCAGTTAAAGTAGCGGTTTTAGCTTTTTCATCAAGTTTAAAGTCAGTCTCTTTAGATAAAGAGCGTACGATTTTGGCATACTTGAAGTATTTGTCAGTAGAATCAGCGTCTGGGGCAGAAATAATGAGTGGTGTGCGCGCTTCATCAATGAGGATTGAGTCAGCTTCGTCAACAATGGTGTAATGGTGGGGATGATCTTGACGCTGGACCATCTGTTCTAAGCTCTGGACCATATTATCTCGAAGATAGTCAAAGCCAAATTCGTTATTAGTGCCATAGGTGATATCAGCTAAATAGGCTTGTTGACGAGTGATTTTTTCAAAATGTTCTAGACGCTCATCGCCTCGATCTTCACTATCAATCTTGGGGTTATAGAGTTTGGCTTGGTCATGGATAATGACTGCCGTAGAAAGACCCAAGAAATGATAAATCGGTCCCATCCAGCCACAGCCAATTTCAGCAAGATAATCGTTGACGGTAATTAAGTGTGCGCCTTTACCTAGGAGAGCATTCAAATAAAGTGATGAAGTCACAGAAAGAGTTTTACCTTCGCCGGTTTTTTGTTCAGTAATGGTGCCGTGATGCAGGGCAATACCGGCTAAAAGTTGGACGTCAAAATGACGCATATTAAGTAAACGACGAGAGACCTCGCGGACGGTGGCAAAAGCTTGGGGAAGAATTTCGTTAATAATGGTTTGCTCATCTTTGCCCCGATCTCTTTCTTTTTGAATGATTTTTTTAAATTGGGCTGTTTGTGCAGCTAATTTAGAGTCGGAGAATTTTTTAATCTTAGGCTCGAGAACATTAATCTGCTCTACTACCGCAGAGTACTTGCTTAGCGTTTTTTGGTGTTGATCAAAAAGTTTGGTAAAAAACTTGAACATAGCGAGGGCTCATTATCGCAGAAAACAGGCTGATTATCTAGAAATATTATCTTTTCCAAGATATTGGGTTAATACATCTGGTACATTAATAGATCCATCTTTTTGCTGATAGTTTTCAATAACTGCGGCTAATAATCTGGGAGTGGCAGCGACGGTATTGTTTAGGGTGTAGACATACTTCAATTCGCCATTTTTATCTTGATAGCGAATATTGAGCCGACGTGCTTGGAAATCTAGAAAATAGCTGGATGAGTGAGTTTCTCGATATTTTTCTTGGGCGGGAAACCAGGTTTCGATATCATATTTTTTACGTTGTCCGGCCCCCATGTCACCGGTACACATAATGAGCACCTGATAGGGTAAATTGAGATCTTGGAGAATCTTTTCAGAGATATCAGTAATTTTTTCGTGCCACTTTCTGGTTTCTGTTTCATCAGCGACTGTATAAACTACTTGTTCGACTTTATTAAACTGATGAACACGAATTATTCCTTGAGTATCTTTGCCATAGGAGCCAACTTCTCTGCGAAAGCAGGGTGAGATCCCCACCATTTTGATTGGCAAATCCTTTTGGGCGAGAGTCTCCCCTTGGAGGTAAGCGGTTAAAGCCACCTCAGCGGTGCCGGCTAAGTGAGTTCCGTCTTGAGTCGTATAGTGATCTTCTTCTCCCCAGGGGAAATAGCCCGTACCAATTAAAGCTTCTTTTTTTACTATCGCCGGTGCAGTCATCGGGGTAAAACCATGCTCAATCATGATTTTTAAAGCGTATTGTAAGAGAGCTTGTTCTAAAAGTACGGCTTCGTTTTTTAAAAAGTAAGAACGAAAGCCGCCAATTTTAACTGCTCGTTGTGTGTCAAGTAAATCTAAATTAGCCATTAGTTCTTGATGGGGTTTGGGGGTAAAATCAAATTTCGGTTTATCGCCAACCTGACGCACAACCACATTCCCTGATTCATCATGACCAACTGGGACATCTTGAGCTGGAATATTTGGGATTTGGAGCATTAGATCAATGAAAGCCACCTCAGTTTTTTTAAGCTCAGGTTCAATGTTTTTAAGTTGTTTTTTGCACTCACGACCTTGATTCATATCTTCTTCGTTAGGCTTACTGCCGGCTGTAACCTGAGCCTTAATTTTGTTGGCGTTTTGATTGATTTGTTGACGAATATCTTCAACTTTAATAATCAATCCACGACGTTTTTCATCTATCTGTAGTAATTCATTTACTACAGCTGGATTAAGTTGTTTATCACTGGCAGCCTGTTTGACTATTTGGGGATTTTTGCGAACGTAGTTAATATCTAGCATGGTTTCCTTTTATTTATTATAAACTTCAATTAAGAACTGGATATGTTGTGCTGGTTCCTCCTTAATAAATTCAAAGCCTTTGGCGACGTCTTCTCTACTTACCCCGGCGGCGAAAGATGCATCTTTCAATTTTTTGAGGATTTTGCCAGCTTTTATCCCGGCAAAACCATTGGGGCGCATAAGTGAATAAGCATGCATAAATCCCAATAACTCATCGCAAGCAAATAAATAACGTTCAAGTTTTGTTTGTGGGTCTTTTCCGGTTCTAAAGGGAGCGTGACTAAGAACTGCATTCTTAAGTTCTGGTGGATAATCAGTTAAAAATTCATTTACCGCTTTATTAGGGTGTTCGTCGGGATATTGCTCCCAATCCAAATCATGCAGTAACCCAGTCTGGTACCACAGCTCAAAGTTTTCATCAAATTTTTGTGCATAGGCCTCTAGTGCAGAGGCCACCATCCTACAATGATGGCGCAGTGCTGGGTTATCAATATATTTTTTTAATAATTGTTGCGATTGCTCGCGAGTGGGAAGATTCATAGTTACTTTCTAGCTTCAACAATACCAGCTATTTCAACCGTACCGCCACAGTATTTTTGGATGATTTCAATTACTTCTTGCAGGCTTTGCTCTACTTGATGGCGAGAGATGTCATAAACTCCCTCTAGATTAATCCATAAGTTCTTAGTTTTTTCATTAACCCTTGTTCTAACAGCATCGCGGTAGTTAAAATCGAGATTGTAAGCCCCAACTTGATCAAAGTAACAGATTTCACCTTTTTTAATCACAGTGAGTTTATCATCCCCAATATACAAAGTCTGCTCTCCTCCTTGAGCAAGATCTAATCGAGTGGGTTTTTTAATTTCATCTAGATTAAAAGCACCAGCTGAAATACGGTTTTTCATTACAATTAGGTTATAAGCATCAACACAGGTGTTAATGGGTTCAAATGTTTCTCCTCTAGCGGCTCGTCGCAGGAGCGCTTCTGGGCTGGGACGACGCGAGCCAAGATCAACTCCGGTCTCTTTGTAGATTTGATGATAGCTTTGAACTTCAGCATACTGACTAATTTCTTGGATGGGCATGTTTTTGACAGTTTGTAAGAAAAGGTTAATTTCTTTAGTTAAATCTGGATGCTGTTTTTCAATAGTGACTCCAGAAATAATTGCCAGTCCCACAGTAACTGAAGGGAAGTTATTTTTTACTTGGCTGCTAATGCTAAAGATATTTGTATCTATGAGTTCTGCAAATAAATATTCTTCCACAAGTTGAGCATCAGTAGTTAATTGAGCGATGCGTTCTTGAAGTAGGTCTGGATCTACTGAAAGCAGTAACCACGCAGCCCTAGGGCCAGATGTTTTTCCCAGTAAGCTAAGATAAATTGCCGCAAAGCCCTGTTTTGTACCAATGGAGTCTTTAGCTAGATTATAAATGGTCTGTTGTAGTTCCTGCGGGTTCCAATTTTGGGAGTTTTTAAGTTGCACTATTTTTTCAAAAAATTTAATTTGTTCAGGGCTTATTGCTTTAGCTCCTAAAGGCAGCTTTTTTAGAGGAGTGAGTTGATATTCTTCCGGAGCATAGTTTTTTGCCCACATATGAGCATAGTGCTGTCTGTTACGCAATTCTTCTAATTCTTGTTGGGTTAATTTGTCACCTTTTATTTCTTCAAACTTGTCAACTAAGCTAATTTCGGGATGTTGCATCCATAAAGCCACATCGCGGAAACGCGGTAAAAACTGAGGCGTTAATACTTCTTTAATCTGCGATAATTCAAAAGCTCTGCCCAAACGTTGATCGCCTTCTTCTTGACCCCAATAAATTCTGGCACCCTGATCGTAACTATCAAACAAATCTGGAATTGACATGGTTTGCGGATCAAAATCGATTACGCTTTTATAGTGCACGTTGGTAAATAAATAACGACCAATTTCTGGAGGAAATAGTTGAGTAAATTCACGAGCAGATGTTCCTAGGCCTTTACTCGAGCTCATTTTAGCTCCACGAATTAAAATCCACTCATAGGGAATATCAAATGGGTTGGGAATGTCATAGACTTGCTCGCAAATGGCTTTGGCCATATCGCGAGATCCTCCTGCGCTGGAATGATCTTTGCCGGCCCCTTCAATATTTACTCCCAGACTAGCCCAATGAGCAGGCCAATCTACTTTCCAGAGTAGTTTACCAGTACCGCCAAAGGGACTGATTTTTCCGCGGTGACCACAACCCTTGGCCCAGTTAACCTTATTGGGTTGACATTCGTAGGTGACTTTTTCCCCATCCCAGGTAGTTACTAAAGTAGTACCTACCTTACCGCACTTCTCACAAATAACCTGGAAGGGATACCAGTTTTTAGGCAGATCATAGTCAGCTATCTCGCGGTAAATTTTCTCCATTTTATCTACATTATTTAGAGCAGTTTTGATTACTTTATCCATTTTTCCAGACTCATAGAGTTCATGACTCCAGATAATTTTTTGATCACAACCGAGTCTACGGAAAGCATCGATAAAATCAGAAGCATAAAACTGCGCAAAGCTAGTTGCTTGTCGATATTTTTCTTTTTCTTCTTTACTGGCTTGACTAAAATCAATACCAGATTTCTCTAAAGGGGGAGCTGGAATTTGATACAAGGGTTTGCCTATGTGAGTTTTGTACTCGTCTCTATCTAGATATACGGGCAAGCCATCCATGGGGTCCATATCGTTAAAGATATAGGTACTAGTCACAGATGGATCTTGTAACTGTAAAACTTTAGCGACTAAATCATGTAACAAAACCCCTCGTAAAGCTCCAACGTGGACTCTCCCAGAAGGGGTTTTCATATCATCCACGCGTAAGTTATTAATGCCAAGTTTTTGCTGCCATTTAAAAATTCTTGGTGCAAGTTTATCTGCCCAATGAGGTGATTGCAGTGGTTGTGAATTTTTATTATTCATATCAAAACTTCTTTATTCTAACAAAAAACCCCGCGGTTTCGGCGGGGTGTTATTTATTTTTGTATTTCTTTATTTTATATCTGTAATAACATAGGTGATTTCTCCCGCCGGGGCTTGATATGCAACTTCGTCCCCCTTCTTGTGACTCATGAGGGCCTTGCCCAAAGGAGAGACGCTGGAGATTTTGCCTTCAATAGGATTAGCTTCATATTCACCCACAATCTGAAAAGTTCTCTTTTTAGTTTTTTGGTCTTTAAAATGAGCTGTGACCTGAGAACCCATGCCTACGGTATTTTTACTTTTGGTAGCTTTAACAATTTTAGCTTTTTCTAGGATTTCTTCAATTTCACCAATCCTAGCATCAATCAGATCTTTATCATTACGAGCATCATGGTATTCAGAGTTTTCAGAAAGGTCACCATATTCTCTAGCTTCGACCACGCGTTTGATGGCCTTAGGTAATTTATCATTAATAAGCTCATTAAGCTCAGCCCTGAGCTCTTCATAACCCTCTTGGGTTAATTCAATAGTTTTTTGGTCTTTTTTGTCGTTCATAAATCCTGTTTAGTATAAAGATTTAAGATTAGAATGCAAGCGTAGAATGACGTCTTCTTTTAGCTACTTTCAATTCTAAAATTGCTTTTCGCAGATCAGCTTCGGCTAGTTTAAAATCTTTTTCTGAAGATTTATCTTTCATGGCTTCCTGAGCTCGTTTTTTAGCTTCTTCTACTTTATTGATGTCAATATCTTCTGCGCGAATAGCACTGTCTGCTAGGACAGTGACTTGATTTTGGTTAACATCTAGAAATCCTCCGGTGATAGCAAAAACCTCGTTTCGAGTTCCTGAGGTTAGAATTAGCTCTCCTGCTTCAAGAGAAGCGAATAAAGAAATGTGCCCGGGCAAAATACCAATTTGACCGGTCATGCTAGGAACTAGCACCATATCAACCTCTTGACTTAAAAGTTGTTGTTCTTGTGAGATGACATCAAGACTAAGTTTATTAGACATTTTTCGCTATATCGATTACTTCATCGATGGTTCCTGATAAATAGAAAGCTTGCTCGGGTATTTGATCCATCTCGCCCTTAACAATCTTTTTAAAACCCCTAATAGTTTCTTCAATTGACACGTAGCGACCAGATCTGCCGGTGAACTGTTCAGCCACAAAGAAGGGCTGAGTTAGGAAGCGTTGAATTTTTCTAGCTCGAGTAACAATCATTTTATCCTCATCAGATAACTCATCGATGCCTAAAATAGCGATAATGTCTTGCAGATCCTTATACCTTTGTAAGATTTTTTGTACATCTTTAGTGACTTGATAGTGTTCTTCTCCCACAATATCAGGTGACAAAATTTTAGAAGATGAAGCCAGAGGGTCAACTGCTGGATAAAGTCCCTGTTCTGATAAGGCGCGTTCTAATGCAATACTTGAATCAAGGTGAGCAAAAGTAGTGACCGGAGCTGGATCGGTGTAGTCATCGGCGGGTACATAAACAGCCTGGAAAGAAGTAATAGAGCCTTTTTTGGTGGAGGTGATTCTCTCTTGCAGGGCTGCCATTTCAGAAGCTAGTGTGGGTTGGTATCCCACAGCGGATGGAATACGACCTAATAAAGCTGAAACTTCAGAGCCGGCTTGGGAAAATCTAAAAATATTATCAATAAATAACAATACGTCTTCACCTTTTTGATCTCTAAAGTATTCTGCAAATGTGAGGGCGGTCAAAGCCACTCGCAGACGAGCTCCAGGCGGTTCGTTCATCTGGCCAAAGACCATGACGGTATTTTTAAGCACTCCTGAATCTTGCATTTCTAATAAAAGATCATTGCCCTCACGAGTTCTTTCACCTACTCCAGCAAAAACTGAGTGACCGGAATGTTCTTCAGCAATGTTTCTGATTAGTTCTTGAATAATGACAGTTTTACCCACTCCGGCTCCACCAAAAGCGGCTACCTTGCCGCCTTTCGCAAAGGGACAGATTAGATCAATAACTTTGATTCCAGTTTCGAGCATTTGGGCTTGAGGATTAATATCTTTAATCTGGGGTGGTTTGACATGAATGGGATAAAGAGTTTCTTGCTCAATCTTGGCTTTGCCATCAATTGTTTCACCTAGAACATTAAAAACTCGGCCCAATGCATTTTTTCCAGCCGGAACAGCAATGGGCTTGCCTGTGTCAAAAACCTCTAGATTGCGTTGCAATCCATCAGTTGAGCCCATGGCAATGGTTCTGACTTCATGACCTCCCAAAAATTGCTGAACTTCTAGGATGAGTTTTTCACCATTGGCTTTAGTGACCTCTAAAGCGCTATAGATTTCTGGCAGGTGTTCTTCAAACAAGACATCAACAACTACGGAAACAATTTGAGTAATGCGACCATTTTTTTTTGATTGATTTGATTGAGATGAAGATTTTGGTTTCATATTTTTTAATTGCCTTTTTATTACATTACCATTCTTGCGCTGAAAGCATCTAGCAACTCGCTAGTAATTTTTTGTTGACGGAGCTGATTGTATTCTAATGAGAGATCTTTCACAATCTCGGTCGCGTTATCATGAGCATTCTTCATTGCCACCATTCTGGCGGAATGCTCACTGGCAGTTGATTCTAAGACGACGTGATAGAGATATAACCCCAAATATTTGGGCAGCAACTGATCAAAAATAGTTTCTGCACCCGGTTCAAAAATATAATCTTTGTGGAATTCAAATTTGACGTATTTTGATTCTTCTCCCTTCATAATTTCATCAAAAGATGTATCAATATCTGCTTTTTCAATCGGTAGCAGTTGTCTAACCGTCAGTCTTTGAGCAATAGTAGACACAAACTCCATAAATACGATAAAGATTTTTTGATATTGACCAGTTTTGAAGCTTTCCAAAATGATGTTATATAAGGGTATAATGTCAGAATATCTTGGTTTATCACCATAATTTGAGAATTCAGCCAGCAGGAATCTCTGAGTTTTCAAAACATGCTCCTTAGCTTTTTTGCCAACAGTAACGAAATCCATTTTGATATTTTTTAAGTTAGTTTTTTTTTGGGTAAAACTGCGTTGCCATAGCTCCAAACCACGATAAAGATTGCTATTTAGTCCACCGCATAATCCTTTGTCTGAAGATAAAACCACGACTAGGTATTTTTCCTGAGCTTCTTCCTTTGAGTTAAGTGTTGGACTGGGAGTTGCTAATAAAAAATGACTGACGTCATCTTTTACGATTTCAATTATCCCAGTTAAGATCTGTCTCATTTTTTCTGTGTAGGGACGGCTAGACAGGGCACTTTCTTGGGCAAAACGCATCTTTGAAGCCGCCACCATCTCCATGGCTTTAGTGATCTGAGAAATATTGGTGGCGCTTTTGATGCGTCTTTTAATAATTTTGGTTGAGCTCATGCCTTAGAATCTTTTTTTATTGTTGTTTTTCTTCTTAAGACTCGATTGAGTTCTCTGCAAATAGTTCTGGATTTAATTCATTAAATAGTTTGGCAGCCTCTCCCATTGTTTTAATGATTTCATCTGAAAGTTTAGCTTCTTTTTCAATCGTGGTCTCAAGCTTATTGTACTTAACACCAATAAACTCTATAAATTTCTTTTCCCAAGCTTTAACCGTTTCAACTGCTACCTTGTCCAGATATCCATTGGTTACTGCCCAAATAATTAAGATTTGTTGAGCCACGGGCATGGGTTCTTCCCAACCCTGTTTTAAGATTTCAGTGATTCTGGCCCCACGATCTAGCTGGGCCCTGGTTTGAGGATCTAAGTCTGATGAAAATTGAGCAAAGGCCGCTAGCTCGCGGTACTGAGCTAAATCTAGTCTCAACTTCCCTGCGACCTGCTTCATGGCTTTAGTTTGGGCTGATCCCCCCACTCGTGAAACTGATAAGCCTACGTTAACCGCCGGTCTAATTCCAGCATAAAATAAGTCTGATTCTAGGTAAATTTGTCCATCAGTAATAGAAATAATGTTGGTAGGAATATAGGCCGAAACATCTCCGGCCTGAGTTTCAACAATTGGCAAAGCCGTTAATGATCCACCCCCATTTTTTTTGTTTAAACGACAGGCACGTTCTAATAATCTGGAGTGAAGATAAAAGACGTCGCCAGGATAAGCCTCTCTGCTCGAGGGTCGATTCAGCAAAAGCGACATTTCTCGATATGCCCAGGCATGTTTGCTGAGATCATCATAAACTACCAGCACATCTTTGCCTTGCTCCATAAAGTATTCACCGACAGCGCATCCGGCATAAGGAGCAAGATATTGTAAGGGAGCTGGTTCGGAACTTGTTGCCGCTACGATAATGGTGTGATCCATGGCACCAAACTTTTTTAATGTTTGGGCTAGTTGAGCAGCAAAAGCAGCCTTTTGACCGATGACTACATAAATGCAGATCAAATCTTTACCTTTTTGGTTAATAATCGTAGTAAGGGGAATAGCTGATTTACCAGTGCTTCTATCCCCGATGATCAGCTCTCTTTGACCACGACCAATGGGGATCATGGAATCAATAGACTTAATCCCAGTTTGAACAGGAGTGCTCACTGGCTGGCGAGTAATTACCCCAGGAGCAATTTTTTCTAGTGGCTGAAACTGCTTCGCCTCTATGGGTCTTTTATCATCCAACGGTATACCCAGGGGGTTAATAATTCTACCAATCATGGAATCAGCAACGGGGATTGATAAGACCTGACCAGTGGTGGAAGCCTCATCACCTTCCTTGAGGTGGCGGTAGTCACCTAAAATCACTACTCCGACAGAGTCTTTTTCTAGGTTAAAAGCCAGAGCCTTAGTTTTTTGTGGCAAGTTGATGATTTCACCAAGAGCAACATCATTGATGCCAGCAATGGTCGCAACGCCATCGCCCACTGTAATAACTTGGCCAATGCTTTTAGTTTTAAACTCTAGCTCACAAGCGCCAATGGCTTGCTGAATTTGTTTGGCAATGGTTTGGATATCAGTAGTATCAACTTTAGGTTTTTTATTAGGCATAGATTAAGGTCTCTCTTATTTTTTCTAAACGATACTGCAACGAAGCATCAATAATTTTATTACCAACTTTAATGATGAGTCCGCCCAGAATGCTTTTGTCTATTAGATAAGAAATCTTCATAGAGTGGTTAAAGTTTGTTTGAAGATACTCAATAATTGATTCTTTCTCAGCTTGTTTGAGCTCGACACAAGAAATTACTTGAGCTACATTCTGTTTTTCCTTCATCCAACTTTGTTTTTGTTGGATGTGAGTCAGTTGTGCCAGTTGGTTAATTTGACCTGAATCTTCAAGATACTTGATAAATCCATTAGCTATCTGCTGGATCTTTTTATTTTTTGATTTCATTTATTTTTTCAAAGTTTTTTTAACATTTTAAGCTCTTGATCAATGATGAGATGTTGATCTTTAGTCGTTAGAGTTTTACTTAAGATGGTCTGGGTGGTGCTGATCACCAAATCGCCAATGCGATACTTCATTTTAGCCTCCTCATCCTTGAGTTTTTCTTTGAGGTTTTCAAACTCCTTATCAACCAGTTCTTGTGCCTGGGTCTTGGTATCTTGGAGCAGTTCTTTAGATCTTTGGTCAGCTTGCTTTTTGGCTTGATTTAAGATTGCAGTAGCCTCTTTTTCAGCCTGGAGCTTAATTTGTTTTTCAAACTCGCCTAGTTTAGCTTTATCTTCAAGATTTTTTTCCGCTGCTTTTATACCATCTTGAATTTTTTGATTCCGTTGCTCCAGAATTTTAATGATTGGTTTGTAAAGGAATCTATTTAAACCCCAAATCAGGACACTAAAATTAATGATTTGAAATAGTAGCTGATACCAGTGGATTTGCATATTTTTAAACGAATTTTAATATTAGAGCTACTACCAATGAGTAAATAGCAATTGCTTCAGCAAAAGCCACACCCAAAATCATGACAGTCTGTACTTTAGAAGCGGCTTCGGGATTGCGACCGATTGCTTCTAGGGCTTTGGAAACAATTAATCCAATAGCGATAGCGGGAGCCAAGCCACCAAAGGCAATGGTTAAACCAACGATCATGTTGGTGTTATTGGCTGTAGTTTGTACTGCTTGCTGGGCCGCTTCAACGGCGATATCTGCACTCATATTTTCTCCTTATTTAATATAATTATTAATGACTTTTTGCTGTAGCTATGTTGATAAATACTAGAGTCAGTGTTGCAAAAACTAAAGCTTGAATAAAGCCGACAAATAGTTCTAGGCCAATAAAAGGTAAAGGCACAAATAGCGGTAATAAAAAGGCGATTACCGCCAGTAAGACTTCGCCGGCAAAAATATTACCAAAGAGACGAAAAGAAAAAGACATAATCCTAGCAAACTCACTTACTAACTCAAGAATTCCCACAAAAAAGTTGATTGGGTTAGAGAAATTAATGAATTTTTTAAGATAATCGCTGCCCAAGCTTTGAATGCCAAATATTTGAATCATAAATACGGCCACAAGCGCTGTGCCTAGGGTAATATTAAGGTCAGCTGTGCCACCTCTAAATAGTGGTACGAAGGCCTGACTGTTGTGAATCTGGATGGTTTCTACACCAGGGAGTAGTCCAGCCCAGCTAGCAAACATGACAAATAGAAAAATTGAAGCAAAAACAGGAAAAAATTTTCCCGCTTTGTGCGGGGTTATAGTCTGGGCAAATTCGTATAGAGATTCGATAAGAGCTTGAATGATTAAGCTTAGATGAGATGTTTTTTTTTGGTTACGATAAAATTGATGTGCAATTGTTAGCAGAAAAATTGTTGTTAGCAGGCTAACCAGCATCGAGCTAGTAAAGCCAAGCTTTCCTAAATAAAAAATCGGCTCTGCCGATATCGAAATATGCAGCGCTGTCATTCCCTCTTTCTTGGTTTAATTTGAGTTTGCTTTGAAAATACCAGGCTAACTCCTATCTGTCAAGTTTTATTATTAATAATTTAATAATCTTTGATGCTGTCTTTAAGCTTAAAGCCGAGCCTTTTTTCCATTATATCGATTAATTTAATAGCTGTGTTTCGAGATTCTGGCCAAGCAGAATATTGATAGTGCATTAAGATATCTAAGAGCATTTTAGTAGTTTCTGTGGGTAAAGGGAATTTATTACAGTATTGGTTGCGGTGCTTAGTGCTCCCAGAGAATGCTAACGAACCAGTATTTTGATCATCTTTTTTAATTTCCTTAATTAATTTTATTTTAGTTAGCTCTTCGAGCTTTTCTTCACGTAATCTCGCTACTTCATCAAAATGCGTGCGGAGAATTCGGCCCACTCCTGAAATAATTGCATCATGCACTATGGGTGACGGTTCACCTTTAGAGCCCAAATATGTGACCCGAGAAAAAACAATTTTTTTCAGTCCAGTGAGACTTAACTCCATTTCATCAATGAGAGAATTTTGAAAAATGCTGCCCAAAAGAGAATTTACAATATTACTGCGAGTTTTGTGACTATCTATGTTTTGAGCATTGATATCAGGATCCAATGCCCAATTAGTGAGGATACCAATGATCTCTGTGCGCTCTTGTCTACCTTTTTTAGTGTTTAAATTGACTTTCAAAAACAACGAAACTTGTTTATCTACGTCTGAGGGTAAAATACAAGCAGCTTTTTCTTTTTCTCTTGCTTTGACAATTTCAACTCTTCCTTGGAGGAACTCTTCACTAGCCTTTTCTCCAAATATAGAGGCCATAAATTCGTAGCGAGGAAGCCAGTTTCTACCAAAAGTAATTCGTAGGATAGGATCAAGGCGTAGCCAAACGTAAGTTAAAAATAAGAATAACTTTTTAATTGATCTCATACTGAATTATAATTTATCCCCGCTTTTTATTTTGCCAGGACAATTACGGCATCATGTTCGTTTTTGGGGTCTTCAGTTTCTTTACTAGATCTGTAGGAAAGTTTTAAGTCAGTGGTTTTTTCTAAAACTGTAATAAGAGTTTGGTTTTCTTCATTTAATAGCACGTATGTTCCTGGAGTATAATCGCCTTTGGCGTTACTGGCTTTAACAGTCCCAAACTTATCTGCCGTCAATTTATCAGCCGTTTCTCCAGCGTAGCCTGCTTTAGTCGTGGCATTAACCACGAGGATAGAAAGCTCTGCTTTATTCACCTCAGTTGTGGGTGACGGCGAAGGAGAAGTGCTTGGAGAGGGGCTTGGTGACAGGGTAGTTTCTATAACTGGAGGGATTGATTCTTCCGGGACAGATGATTGAGTTAATTGTAAAACACCCAATCCAATTCCTATTCCAATCCCAACCGTGGCAAAGAAAACAGCTAAGGTAACAAAGACCATTTTGAGCATGATTTTAGTTTGATCTTTATTTTTGATCACTTTCTTGGGTACTTCAGGCGTTGTTGGGGATGCTTTTTCCATTGGCCTTTCTCTATTTTTATCTGGTTGAGATTTTGTTTCAGTTTCAACTGTTTTACCATCGTCATTTTCACCATCTGTTTTAAGACTTTCAAGCAGGGCTTCAATCTCATCGTCTTCGTCTTCATACTCTTTGGAAGTTTTTTCTGGAGTTAAGTCAGGCCTAGTAGGCTTTGTTGGGGGTGAAGTTTCCTTGTTTTCTAGGGCAATCTCTTCTTGCTCCCCATCTTTACTAGTGTCCTCTGGTTTTTCTGGTCGTTTCTCTTTTATGGGCTCAGTTTTTTGTGGTTTGGGCAAGTCTGATTCTGACTCATCTTTTATCTCGTCTTCTGAAACATCAATCGTGGCTCCCTCCGGGGCTTTACCAAGTTCAAATTGGGGCACGGGATAATCGCTGATAGATAAAGTCCTCATGCCGGCCTCGATAGTTTTTTGGACATAAGAGGGCATCTTGTTATCTTCATTTTGTTTACTGGCCAATTGTTGAATCGGCAAAGTATCGCTTAAATGCTCCTTGAGTTTTTCTTCTACCAATTCATTACTGAGTAGATAAATTGTTTGGATGCTAGGCTCAGCACCCTTGAGTGTTTTGATGGTTTCATAAATGTTCTCTACCTCATCAACTTTAGCCTGATTAGCTTGATCAACTCCAATATAATGAAGGGCTACATAAAGCATTGAGTCGATCTGGATTACGCTAATAGAAGGCTCAAGTGACACTAGTGATTTAATACTCCAACTTAATGGCGAAATGCTTTTAATTTTGATTTTAGTTTGTTCAGCCGATATTTGGAGAGGTTCGATTAATGATTTTTCTAGAGCTGATAGCTGAATTTTCGTAATATCTCCATATTGAGTCAGAACAGTGGTATCAGTTTGGTGAGAGTCAACACTAATGCCCAATTCTGGGAGTAATTTTTCTGTTAAATACTCTTTAATTTTAGCGTCTGATTTTTCTTTGACGCTGACAATAGTATTGGTGAATAAAAAATCAGGCAAAATGAGCTGATATTCTTCTGGGTCAATTTTTTTAAATAGTTTAAAAATATTCTCGGCGATAAACTCGTTATCATCCATATACTCGCCGTTTATTTGACGAAAAGAAGAGATAGTAAAAGTTGAGGGTTTTTTGCCTGGTAGCAGCTCTGCCAAGTAAGCTACGTCAGGCATGATATATAAAAGTTTGTGAGTGTTTAGCATTTAAGGCAGACCAATATAATATCTGATTCTGGCTATAGTATGCAGGACAATGGCGTGTCTTGGCAAGCAGAGATTAAATAGTTTCGTTTGCGAACTCAGGCAGATAAAATGGTTACAGTTTATTCAGGATCTCCCCCAGTTTTTTAATCTCTTCTCCGTATCTGCTCCAATCTCCCTCTTTTTGGGCACGGATGGCGGCATCATAAGTCTCAGTTGCCTGTTTGGTGAGATTCTCTTGACTTGCGTTGGGCAGTATTATCGAAGGAACTGTTACCCATGGTGACTTAGCTTGCTGAGCGATATTGGTGCCAAAGAGTTTGGCTAGTCCCTGCTCCAACGTCTCTTCCATGACGATCCTATTTTCATAGGCGACAATGACGCGTTTGAGCTCGGGGATTTTGCCAGCATCTGCCTTGAGGTAGAGTGGTCGGACGTAGAGGAGTGATTCCTCGATGGGAATAGCAAGAAGGGATCCTTGGATGACTTGAGAGCCGCGTTGATCCCATAAAGAGATCTGTCGACTGACTTCTGCGTCTTGGTTGATCCGGCCGATGACTTGTTTTGGCCCGAACACTAATTTATCCTTGGGAAAACGATAGACGACCAGTTTGCCGTACTGCTCACCATCATTTCTGGCCACCATCCAGGCGGAAAGATTGTCTTTGGCCTTTGGGGTAAACGGTAGCATGAGGATGTATTCTTCTTTTTTCTCGCTTGGGAGCTTCATAATCATGTGGCGGGGCGTCATTGCGGGAACTTTGTCGCCAACCTGTTGTTCTCCCTCTTGGGCAATGGCCGGGATTTCCCAGAGATCTTCTTTGTTGTAAAATATCTGCGGATCATCCATATGATAGGTGGTGTACGCAGCCGTTTGTAAAGTAAAAATATCTTCCGGATACCTCAGGTGCGGTATGAGGCTTTGAGGCATATCGGAAAGCGGGCGGAAGATATTGGGGAACATTTTGGCGTAGGTTTTGATAATCGGGTCTTCGGAATCAGCTTGATACAAACTCACCGTTCCGTCATATGCGTCCACCACTGCTTTGACTGAGCTTCTGATGTAGTTAACGTTGCCACCATTTAAGGGTAATGGCTGGGAATATGGGTATCTATTAGTTGATGTGTATGCATCAACAATCCAATAGAGTTTGCCATTGGCAACGACTACATATGGGTCCCGGTCATACGTTAAAAACGGTGCAATTTTTGCCACTCTCTCTTTTATATTTCGGTTATAAAGAATACGGCTTTCACCGGTTACATCACTGGATAAAAGCATTTTGAGTGAACTAAAACGAACCGAGTAAAGGAACCTACGTAATAGGGAATTGAGTTCCACTCCGCCCTTTCCTACATAGGTGGTATACACATTTTCTTCCCCTTTAGGATAATTAAATTCTTTTGATTTGGTTTTAGTAATGACATAGTCGTTTAGAATCTCTCCATAGTAAATTTCCGGCCTGTCAACCTCAAGTTCTTTCACTTCTGATTTGGGCGGTAAATCTTTGACAAAAAGAACTGGCAAGCCTTCTGGAGTCACTTGGTTTACTGGCCCCGCAGCAACGCCGTAACCGTGAGTAAAAGTCAGCCGTTCATTAATCCACGCTTTGTTAGGGAGGCTGTCGGAAGCTAGCTCTCTTGGCGAAAGCATAATCTGTCGCACTTCTCCGTCTATGGTATAGCGGTCGTTATCCACGTTTGCAAATTCGTAATAGGTTCTGATTTCCTGGATTTGCGAAAAAGTCGAGAGAAGCGGTGTCCTATCCCACAACCTCACATTTTTAATAGTTAGATTATTGGCGGAAATGTCAGATGCAGTAATGGGCTTATCCGCGGCGATTTCTCGTTCTTCGATCTTGTCCAGCCCATATGCTTTGCGAGTGGCTTCAATATTATATTTAATAAATGGTGTTTCTTTCACTAGTTCGTTGGGAGCAACGACTAATTTTTGGAAAACGCTTGGGACAATGCCAGAAACTAATTTCACCACAATAATTAATGAGATCGCACCCATAAGTGGTGTGATGTTCCCGCTGACTCCATAAAATAATGCCAGAATGGCTGTAAGTCCGAAGATCACGACTGAAATTTTTATGATGGGGATCATAACGTTTGCATCGGTAAATGCCGCGCCAAATACCGGCCCGCTTTGAACGGTAAGGAGTTCAAAGAGTGAAAAATACGTGCCGATTGCCACAGTTGTAAAGAAAAGGCTGAGAAGAATTCCAATGTGGAGTCTGGCCTTTTGGTCGGAGCTTGTGTGTTTCGGTAATTTAATGGGAGGTCCACCAAGTTTTTTTGATAAATTGTTGAGATTAATTTTCCCCAACATTGTAGAAAAATTAAGACTCCCACGGAGAAGGTAGATGGCGCCACTAATAATAAGTGACAACAAAACAAGAATTCGTAGAAGACTTAGTCCCAGAGAGTAAACTGGAAGAGAAAACACGTAAAACGATAGATCACGACCAAACAGCGGATCGATTTGACCAAATGGGGTGGTGACCAGAAATTTCAAAACATCCTGCCAGCTGGCAGCTGCGACGAGGCCGATAAAAAAAGATACGCTTAAACAAAAAATAATTCCAAGTTTTTTTACAATACGATCATTCAGACTCAGGGGTTGACCAATCAAAGCTTCGGGGATAGTAGCCATCCAAGGAATCTTTGAACGCAATGCTAGAACTAGGTTAGTGAGAAGGAACGCGGCCGCAAAAAAACCAATGGCGAAACCTAAAACGACTTTAGTACCAAGTGACTTGATGAAGATTCCAGTAAAGCCAACTTCAGAAAACCACCACCAGTCAGTAATTAGCGTAATAATACTGGAGAAAAAAATGAAAAATGCAACTCCTATGCCTATAAATGCCCAAAAAAATATTTTAGTCATATTTACGATATATTAATTAACTAGCGTGAGTCCGGTGGGACTCGAACCCACGACGCACAGCTTAAAAGGCTGTCGCTCTAACCAACTGAGCTACGGACCCCAACGGCAATTATAACAGGCTTTTTTTAATTACGGTATACTTTTCATTATGCCAGAACTACCAGAAGTTGAAACTGTTAAACGTAGGCTTAAAGAAATCCTTCCGGGAAAGATAATTCAGTCAATTGAAGTTCTTCATAAAAGGAGCTTCGGGGGTAAAGAAAAAGATCTTTTTGGTCAAGAAATTCAAGATGTAAGCCGTAAGGCCAAGCTAATCAGAATTCATTTGCCCAGTAAGTTAAACCTACTTACTCATCTTAAAATGACGGGGCAGTTGATTTTTATTAATGATGATATCCGCGTGGGAGGAGGTCATCCCACAGCTGATTGGGTGAAAGATTTACCCAGTAGTCATACGCGCTTGATTTATAATTTTACAGATGGTTCAAAGCTCTATTTTAATGATCAGCGAATTTTTGGCTGGATGAGATTGATGAGCGATGAGCAAGTAGCCGCTGAATTTACTAAATATGGTCCTGATATTAATGAAGATGCACTCACGGCCGAGTATCTGCAAAAAAAATTTAGTAATCGTCGTATTCCCATTAAACAAGCTATTATGATGAATCAAATTATGGCAGGCTTAGGAAATATTTATGCCTGCGATGCTTTAAACATGGCCCAAATTTCCCCTTTTAGACCAGCTCAAAGTTTGAGCTTTGAAGAGTTAATAAAATTATTATCAGTTGCCAAACAAGTGATTCAAGAAGGCTTAGAGCATGGTGGGACAACCTATGATGGTAAATATGTCCATGTAGATGGGATGTCAGGATCGTACCAAGATATCATGAGAGTTTATGGACGTGAAAATGAGAAATGTCGGCAATGTGGAGGAAAGATTGTTAAAGCTAAAATCGGAGGCAGAGGGACGTTTTATTGTGAAAGTTGCCAGCGCTAGAGATAACTTTTGAGGGTATTGGCTGATTTTTCAAGCTTTTGTTTTTCTTCCCAACTGAGTTTGATTTCAATGATTTCTTCTACTCCACTTCGGCCAATTACACATGGGACGCTGAGAGCGACTCCATTTTGTTCATAATATTGATGAAGTGGTACAGAAACGGGAAAAATGGCTTTTTCATCACGCAGTATTGCTTCGACTAGTCTAGCTACTACACTAGCAATGCCATAGTAAGTTGAGCCTTTAGCCTCAATAATTTTGTAGGCTGCTTCTTGGGTTTTTTGGTAGGCAATCATGGCTTTTTCTGCTGAGAAGTTAGGAAAACTAATCAATGGTTGGCCTCCTACCGAAGCACTGGAAAGAGCAGGAAAAGAACTATCACCATGTTCCCCTAAGATATAGGCATGGATACTCTGTGGATTGACGTGGATAAATTCTGAGAGATGGAACCTAAATCTTGAGGTATCTAGGGTAGTTCCGGAGCCAAAAATTCTTCCCTTGGGCCAATTAGCCATGAGGTAAGCTTTGTAGGTAAGAATATCTACTGGATTGGCTATAAACAACAAAATAGCATTGGGGGCATAATTAATTATCTGGGGTAAAATTTTTTCTAAGATCGCTGTATTATTCTCAACCAAATCAAGCCTTGTTTCCCCTGGCTTTTGTGAGCTGCCAGCGGTGTAAATAATGACATCACTATCAGTGAGATCAGCAAAATCATCAGTGGCAATAATCTCGGCATGATCTAGAAAAGTCATCCCATGCTCTAAATCTAACTTTTCTCCTTTGATTTTGTCTAAAGATCGGTTATAGAGTACAAGCTCATTAGTGATACCTTGTAAAAGAATCGCATAGGCAGTAGTTATTCCCACACGACCACAACCTATGATGCTGACTTTATTATTATCGAATTGAGGTTTTTTCATGGGCAGTAATTTTATTAATAATACTTACCTATATTTATACATCTAAATGTGCCACTAAAGGTAGATGATCTGAGATATTTACTGGAGGGCAAGATTTTTTTAAAACTTTGATATTTGGGCTGATAAACATCATGTCAACAACTGCATCAGCAAAACCGGGATAATTTGTAAGATTTTTTTGTTTGAGATTAAAAGTTGTTTTAAGCTCGTCTTTAAAGACATTGGTTAGTTTTGCTTCAATATCTCTAATGGTTTGAGTTTGAGGCTGGATATTAAAATCACCGCCCAAGATTGTGTTTGGTTGATTTTTGATCTCTTGTAAAATAATATCGCGCATTTTTAAGCGACGTTTAGTATCAGCGGTTCCATCAAAATTAACCGGACCATGAATATTAAGTAATTTAATTTTCTTACTATTAACTTGGATAAAAGCAGTTTGTAATAACGCAGGAAAGTTTGAGAAATCTATTAATGAATCATGATCGTATGCACCATAAGGAACGTCGGGGTGAATTGTTTGTGATTCATTAAGAGGAAATTTTGAAATAATTAGTTGGCCGTTTTGGATATCTCCCTCTTTTTTTCTCGTATCAAGGTAGCTGGGAGCAAAGTTATAACTATGATTTGGGAAAAGCTTGGTTAACAGCGAAACTGTTCTGAATCTTTTTTCAATCTTGAGACTTTTTCCATCATAAGTTTCTTGAAGAAGCATGATGTCGGCCTGCTGATGAAGTAGAAACTGTGCGGCTTGATCAAATAATCGTCCTCCACCCCATAGATTGAGTGAAATTACCTTAATGGTCATGCGGCCATTATAATACTAAGGATGGAACTAGGACTAAAAGGTGATCCGCCAGCTGGTATTTTATTAATTGATAAGCCCACTGGCATGACAAGCCATGACGTAGTTGATAAAGTTCGTAAAAAAACTAGTGTTGTGAAAGTTGGTCATACTGGGACGTTGGATCCTTTAGCTACAGGAATATTAATAATTTTAGTGAGCAGAGAGTTTACCAAGCGCCAAAGCGAGTTTTTAAAACTTGATAAAGAATATGTTTGTATGGCGCGGTTGGGGATAGAAACTGACACTTATGATATAGAGGGGAAGGTGGTTGGGAGAGCCAAGCAGAAAAAGCTGGGGGAAATTGCAGAAAAAGATTTAGAAAATATTTTAAAAAATTTTAGAGGCAAAATTACTCAAACAGTTCCTCCTTACTCCGCGGTTAAAATTAAAGGTAAAAAACTGTATGACAAAGCTAGAGGGGGCGGGGTTGATCAGAGCGACCTCCCTCAAAGAAGAGTTGAGATCAAAGAGTTGGAGTTAATAGATTTTTACCAGGATGAAAAAACTCAGGCAGTGTATTGTTCTTTGCGAGTCAGTTGCGGCTCTGGGACATATATTAGATCTTTAGTTCATGACATTGGTCAAGTGCTGGGGGTGGGTGCTGTTGTCACTTCACTTCGGAGAACACGCATCGGCAAATATCAAGTTAAAGACGCTATGAGTTTACAAAGTTTCGTAACTTAGAGTCACGCTATATCGATAAATTTCGCTTCCAGGCTCAATCTGAGTTGGCTCTTTTGGTCCACCACCATCTAAAGCCATTTCTGCGCGCGCATAGATGGGCTGCGGATAGTTATTGCCATCAGACTCAGTAACATTCACTACTTTCCCCAGTTTAACTCCGGCTAATTTAGCTAATTCTTCAGCGCTAGCTTTGGCTTCGGCGATAGCTTTTTCTCGAGCCTCTTTCTTGAGCTCTTCTTGTCTTTTTTCACTTAGACTAAAACTGATTCCTCCGACTTGATTGGCTCCCAAGTCAGTAGCGGCATCAATCGCATGGTTTAGTTTTTCAAAATCAGTTATTTTAACTACGATTTGAGCATGAACTCTGTAGCCAGTGATGCTTCGCTCCAAGCTTTGGTAATCATATTCTGGGTTGACTTGATAGTTTTGAGTTTGAATATTTTCTTTATCAACTCCAAGTTTTTTTATGGCACTGGAAATTTCGTTAATAACTTCATTCGCTGCTGACTGAGCCTCAATTACGCTAGAGCGTTTGATATCAATACCTAAATAGATTTGGGCTTCATCGGGGATAGCGCTAATTTCACTATCTCCGGTGGAATTAAAGGTGGTTTGTTTTTGAGTTAAAGTTTGAGTAACTGAAATGGGCAGGGGTCCAGTAAATCTAGTGACTAAAATACTCGTGCCCACAACTACCGCACTCACAAAAAAAGCTTTAATAATAGTTTGAAGAATAAAGAGTTTATCCATAAACACAGCATATCATTTCTTATGCCGCAGTGCCAATAATATAAAGCTCTTTTTCTGCTCGAGTAACACCGGTATAAAGCCATCTGCGCCATTGTTCATCATCCATCTGTTTGAATCGTTCTTCAAATAGAATCACTCTGGGAGCCTGGCTGCCTTGGGCTTTATGTACTGTGAGAGCATAACCAAAATCAAACAAGTCAGCGTCTTTAATGAGCTGGCGTTCTCCTTTGGTGTAGTTTTTTGGTTGAATGGCTCCGAATTGATGTTTATAAAGATTGCCTTGATATTTTTGATTTTGATCCAGGTTAATTTCTGCATAAAAAAAGTTTTCGTCAACGGAATCTAGATGAGCAATAGTACCCAGCATGCCATTGTAAATATGTTTAGTGTGATTGTTTCTCAGGCAAATTACCCTGTCACCCACCATCGGTCCGGGGGTTGGCTCAAAAAATTTATGTTGGCGAATAAAATCATTGATTTTAACTCGAGTGTGATTATAGCCAGTTAGAATCATGGTTTGATTACTCTGCTCTTTTAACAGTTGTTGGACTTTTTCTTGAGTGTCTATCTCTTGCTGGTCGAGTTTTTCAATATGTGGTCCAAACTTGCCTATGGGAATTTTGCCAGTTTTTCTGGCTTGAATAGAGAGTTTAATGATTGGATTGTCAGCTGCCTGGCGATGAATTATTTCTAGTTTAATGTTTGGTTTTTCCATGAGGCTAAATTTTCCTTCAATTGGAGGAAGTTGGCCATGATCGCCGATGGCAATAATGGGAATGTTAAAAGAGAGTAAATCCTGCCAAATGTCAAAGTTAACCATGGAGGCTTCATCAACAATGATGAGTTTAACATCTAGTTTTTTCTTTTTGTTCCACCCAATAATATTGTTTTTTTCATTGATTAACGGGGCGTAAATTAGTGAGTGAATGGTGCCGATGAAATCTTGGCTAAAACTAGCCAAATGCTGTATAAGGGTTGTTTTTAAAACTCGAACTGCCTTACCGGTATAACTGACTAAAGCAATTTTTAATTTTGGGTTTTTTTTATTTAAGATTTGGCGCAGTAAGGCAGTGAGAGTTGTTTTACCAGTTCCAGCATAGCCGCCAAGCGTGAAATAGTTTGGCGTGCGATTGGGTGTTTTTAGCCAGGTGATAATTGACTCTAAAGCTTGTTTTTGATCAGCCGATAGTTGCACCCTCGCAGTATAACTTAAAACCGAAGCAGTTTTTATTTCAATCTATGCTATAATAATTAATAGTTTGTGAACATTTTGTTGGAAGATTATATTGATTAAATTCTCTAAATTTTTTTTAACAGTTCATTAACTGAGTATTAAATAAACTCAGCATTTACTGAGTTAAAGGAGTAGGGACATTATGAATGATACCCCTCAAGAAGACCCAACAAAGTTATTTGTGGGCAATTTACCTTGGAGCATGACCGAGGAAGGTATTAGTGAGATTTTCTCCAAGTATGGGGAGATAGTTGATGTTCACCTAGTGACAGACCAACAAAGTGGTCGTTCACGCGGTATTGCTTTTGTAAGATACGGTACGGCAGAAGAAGCCGCCAATGCTATCAAAGGCGAAAATGAAACAGAAATTGAAGGCCGAGCTCTTCGAGTCAATGTAGCTCGTCCTCGTCAACCTCGAGAAAATCGTGGCGGCAGCGGCGGTTACCGTGGTGGTAGCAGCAGTGGCAGTCGAGGTGGATATGGCGGAGGCAATCGCGGTGGCTACGGCAACCGAGGTGGTCAATATTAAATCATAAAAAAAGATTTATTAAAAAAAAGAGCCAGTAATGGCTCTTTTTTTGTTTGAAGTTTATTTTTGCTTTCTTCTCTTATAAGCTGGGATCTGATCAAATTGTTCTCGTGTAATTCCCTGCTTACTACAGTATTCTGCTATGGCTTCTTCTCCTGATGAAAAATCGGGCATGTTAACTCCAGGTATGGGTATTGAGGGATCAACTCTTCGATCTGATTGATCCATTCGATCTGCTATTTGTTGAGCTCTCATGCGTTGAAAAAATTCTCCGTCTATCATAATTTTTTTCTTTTCTGCTAAATTACCTCCAGTAATTTTTTCATTTCCATTGTTGCTACACACATAACTTTATCAGCTCCACCATAATAAAGGTAAACCAAACCATCTTTTTCAACAGCACCGCAAGAGAAAACCACATTATCGACAATACCTTTTTTTTCAAACTCCATTTGAGGCTCTAAAATTGGATATTTAGTGCGATATAAAACATGGAAAGGATCATTCAAATCAAGAATCATGTAGCCCAACCGATAATTTTGATCAAACTTACTCACTCCGTGGTAAATTAATAGCCACCCCTTCTCCGTCTTAAGAGGTGGACCAGCAATGCCAATTTTAGAACTATCCCACTCATTGGTTCTTGGACCAATGGCCGCTTCTTTTTCTAGC
>Ga0180009_10000802_pt1 | contig 40537 bp, 36 predicted proteins | sample OS_PC_MetaG_FD_123537 | JGI IMG/M metagenome (GOLD analysis project Ga0180009, IMG submission 123537) | Groundwater microbial communities from the Aspo Hard Rock Laboratory (HRL) deep subsurface site, Sweden - OS_PC_MetaG | ecosystem: Environmental > Aquatic > Deep subsurface > Groundwater...
ATTAAAATTTTTTCAGGCTGGGATGGAGCCAAACTTTGATTCTCTTCCTGCCAGCAGACGTTCGATATTCTCCCGGTGACGGTAAAAGATAAAGGCTCCGATGACCAGAGCAAAGGGGATATAAATTTGATGGGGGTTGAACATGGCGAGGAAAACAGGGAAGGCAGCAGTGGCCGATAATGAGCCCAAGGAAATATAGCGCCACCTGTAAACGACCGCGGCGAAGATCAAGCAGGATAAGATAGCCGACAGGGGAGCAAGGGCCAGAAAAGCACCCAGTCCAGTGGCAATTCCTTTGCCCCCTTTGAACCTTAAAAAGATAGGGTAGAGATGGCCGATAAAAGCCGTCAGGGCCACAGCACCCACCCAAAAGTAGGAATCGATATAACCTCTGGCGATGATTACCGGGATGAAGCCTTTCAAGATGTCCCCCAAAAGCGTGATGGCCCCTAATTTTTTTCCAGCCGTGCGGAACACGTTGGTGGCCCCAATGTTTCTGCTCCCCTGGGTGCGGGGGTCTACATCACTGAAAGCCATGGCCAGAAGCACGCCGGTAGGAACCGAACCCAAAAGATAGGCAAAGATTAAGAGCAAAAAGGTCATGAATACTAAAGCCTCCGTCTTTACGCCTTGCGCACCCGGCAGGGGATATAACGGTGCAATGGTGTTGCTGCCAGGCGGTCCCGGTGTTTGGCTGGGGCCAGCCGGTTTACGTTGACCCCGTACACTTTTTCCAGGTGAACGAGGCCGAAACCGTGGGGAATGACCACCTGCCCTCGGTATGAAGTGTCGGTAATCTCAGCTTCAACCGTGACCGCTCCGGCCTCGGTCTCGATGACCGCTGCTTCTCCATCCCCAATCCCGATCTCTGCCGCGTCGGCCGGGTGTATACGCATGGTGCAGGCTCTTTTCGACTCATTCCAGACCGGATCACGCATGATCGTGTTGGCCACCATCTCCATGTGGTTTCCGGCCATGAGAACTAGGGGATATTGTCTGTTCAGCAGTGCTGATTCTTCGGCCTCCGGTTTTACTTCCTTTACCCATGATTCCATCTGGGGGAAGTGGATATGGATTTTTTTATCCGGGGTCTTCAGGGTAGAAAGATTGTTCTGCGTGTCCACCACGCCGATTTTAACTCCGCCGGGTGTGTTTAGAATCTTGCTGAAGATCTCTTCGCCCGTGAAGGGCCCCACCTTGTATCCTGCGCGGCCGACATCTTCGGGATGCATGAGGGGGAACCGCGCGAGCAGCCCCCAGAGGGCGGCCAGGTTTTTTGAACCCAATTCTTCACCCAAGGTCTTGGCCAGAATGTAGGGCAACCAGGGTGTCGCCTTGGGGTTGGTCCGGATGTATTCCATAAGCGCTACCCCGTAGCTCGCCCGGTCCCGGGCCTGATCCCCAAGCTTGGCAGGGTAATCCGGAATCATACCCAGCCTTTCCGCCAGTCCAATGAAAATATTGGCTTCCTCTACCTGTTTTCCATCTGCCTGGACCACAGGTCGGCGCATGTCGAAGTAGTACTCCGGGTAATTCCCCTGGAAAAAGGTACCGTCCCATTTCTCATAGCCGGACTTGGCCGGCAGGACAAAATGGGAAAGAACCGCTGTCTCACTCATGGCTACTTCAATGGTTACTAACAAGTCCAGCTTGGCCAAGGCCTTCTCATAGGCGGTGGTGTCGGCGTAGGAACGTAAAGGATTGGAGCCGCTGACGATCAGGGCGCGGATGCGCTGGGGGTGGTCATTATTGATTTCTTCCGGCAGCACATTGGGCGGAAAAACGCCCATGATCAAGGGGATGTCTGTGATTAGGGTTTTCCAAGTCCGGGGGTCGTCCTCGGGGGTATGAGATCCCAGCGGCATCAGGTGGCCCAAAAAAACATTCCCGCCTGGAACCCCAAGGCGTCCGGCCAGCGCAAGCAGGATCAATTCCAGATAGGAATTCAGAGTGCTGTGGCGCCCCATCAGGATGCCCAGGTCACTGCGCATGGCCGTTTTGCGGGTAGCAAACAGCCGGGTGAACTTGCGGACAGCATCGGAATCCAGGCTACAAACCCGACAATTTTCATCCACATCCACATCATCAAACCATCCCCGGACGGCCTCAAAGCCGTTGACCTTTGTTGCCAAATAATCCCTATTCACGAGATCTTCATGCAACAGGATCTTGATCATCGCCTTAAAAAGCAAAGCGTCTGTCCCGGGCCTTAGCTGCAGATGGATGTCGGCCAGCTTGGCAGTCTCCGTTTTTCGCGGATCTACTACGGCGATAAGAGAACCTGGCTCTTTTTTCTTGTTCCTTAAGATCAGAGGGGCGCGGGGGATGTCATGACTGACCATGGGATTGGCCCCCCAGAAAACGAGGAAGTCGGAACTATGAACGTCCGGGAGGGGATGCAGGTATTGTCGGCCGAAAGCCTTACCCATAACCCAGAAGAAGCCGGTGAGTTCCTGGGCCAAGGGGCTGTAATGATTTTTCGATCCCAATCCAGGCAGAAAACGTACGCCGAAAGCGGCTTCAAAATGGCAACCCTGACCGCCACCTCCCATATAGGCGACAGACCTTGGCCCATTGGCTTGCACGATCTCCTTCAGCCTGCCGGCAATTTCATCGAGGGCACGATCCCAGGAAATACGCTCCCAGCGATCTCCAGCACGTTGCAGAGGAAACTTCAACCGTTCCGGGTTATTCTGGAAATAGGCGATGTTCGCACCTTTCCGGCACAGGTATCCCTGAGAGCGGGGATTCTCCTTGTCGGACCTGACTTTCAAGATTTTGCTGCCCGCGGTAAGAACCTCGAGGCCACAGTTATTGAAACAAAGGATACACGAGGTTTTTTTCCACTCGTTCATGGTCAGGCTCTCCCCAAGGCCTTTTTACGAGATCATCAAACCTGCTTAGAAATAATAACGGGACCTTGGGTTATGTCAAGGGATTTTTCCGGGGGAAAAAGGGCCCGCAGCGGAGAAGGTTAAGAAACTTTTAAAATACTTTTCGCCTGGGAAATGTCTTTTTTGATCTGGGCGATCAGTTCTTCCGGTCCGCGGAAAGTGATTTCGTCGCGCAGGCGCTCTACAAATTCTACCCGTAAGGGCTGGCCATAGATATCCCGGTCAAAATTGAGGATATGCACTTCAATGGAAAATTTCTGGTCGTGGAAAGTGGGGTTCCATCCTAAGTTGGCCACTCCCGCATATTTCCTGCCTTCATCATAGGTCCACGTGGCGTAGATCCCCGGTTTGGGGAAAAGATCCCCTTCGGGTTTTAAATTAGCCGTGGGGAATCCTAACTGCTTGCTGCCCCGGCCGTGGCCGCGGATCACCTTGCCGGACAGAGGGTAGTTCCGGCCCAGCATTTTGGCCGCCTCCGGCACTTCACCCTTTTGGACGAGTTCCCGGATGCGGGTGCTGGAGACGACCGCCCCCGCTACCCGAACGGCTTCAACTACTTCCACGTTGAACCCGAGCTTTTTCCCGAGGTTGATAAGCATGGCGATGTTTCCCCGGCGGTCTTTACCAAAGGTGTAGTCGTGCCCCACAAAAAGCTGGCGGATTTTAATCTGATCGTAAAGGATGTCTTTGACAAAATCCTCCGGCGTTTGGCTGGCAAACCTTGGGGAGAAATTGGCGCAGATAGCTACGTCGATGCCTTCTTCTTCGATCAGGCGGAGTTTTTCTCTAAGGGGAGTGATCAAGAGGGGCTTGCGCTCCGGGGCCAGTAATTCCACGGGATGAGGCTCAAAAGTGTAAACGATAGATTCCCCGCCGATCTCGCTGGCTTTCTCCTTGACCCGCTGGAAGATGCGCTGGTGGCCCAGGTGTACCCCGTCGAAATTCCCGATGGTCAGGACTGGATTTTTAAATTCGCGTTGGAAATTTTTTTCTTCCCGGATAATTTCCATCATTCTTTTCTATCACTGGATGAGGCTAAAATCAACCTGTCGGCGTTCCAGGTTGGCCGCATCCACCCTCACTCTCACTCGATTTCCCAGGCGAAAAGTTTTTTTGCTGTCCTCCCCCAGGAGCGTATGCTTCGTTTCTAAAAACTGGTATCGATCCTTAGGAAGCCGGGTCATGTGGACCAGACCTTCTATAACGAAGTCCTCTAACTCCACGAAGAGGCCGAAGGGAAGGACTCCGGAGATGTACCCATTGAATTCCTGGCCAACCTTGTCTCTCATGAACTGTACTTTCTTGCGGTCAACGATCTCGCGTTCGGCCTCCATGGCTAAGCGTTCCCGCTGGGAAGAATGCTCAGCAATATGCGGAAGCTTTTTCACCCAGCGCTGGCGGCGCTTTGCTGGCATTTTACCGGCCGGGATCGCTTCTTTTAAAATGCGATGGACCACTAAGTCCGGGTAGCGGCGAATAGGAGAGGTAAAGTGCAGGTAGTGGGGGGAGGCCAGGGCAAAATGGCCCTGTGCTTTCTCCGAATACCGGGCCTGCTTCATGCACCGGAGGAGCAAATAATGAACAGATTTCTCTTCTGGTTTCCCCCGGGCCTTCTCCAGAAGCCGCTGAAAAATTTGGGGATGAAGTTCTTTCTTGTAAATGAATCGATACCCCAAATGGGAGACGAATTCCTTGAACTCAAGAATTTTCTTTTCATCTGGCGGTTCGTGCACCCGTTGCACAAAAGGAACCTTTTCCCGGGTGAGAAATCCGGCTACCGCTTCATTGGCTGCGATCATGAATTCCTCGATGATCCGGTGACCGATGTGCCGCTCCGCGCGGACGATTTCTTCAATCTGCCCCTGGACGTCCAGGACCACTTGGGATTCTGGCAGGTCAAAGTCTATAGAACCCCGGGCCGTCCTTTGGGCGCGAATTAACCGGCCAAGGTCAGCCATGGTCCGCAGGTCTTCAAAAATAGAGGGATAACGAGAAATAAATTCCTGGTTGCCATTCAGAAGCATTTCTCTGACCATGGTGTAGGTGAGGCGGGCCCGGCTGTGGATAACACTGGGAAAAAATTCTGCGCCGGTCATCCGCCCCTGCCGGTCAAATTCCATAGCCACGGTCATGGTCAACCGGTCTTCTTGCGGGTTAAGACTGCAGATTCCGGTGGAAAGACGGGGTGGAAGCATGGGCAGGGCGCGTTCGGGAAAATAGACGCTTGTTCCCCGCTGCATGGCTTCCTGGTCCAGGCTCGATCCTTCCTTTACATAATGGCTGACGTCGGCGATGGAGACCCAGAGCCGGAAAAAACCCCCTGCCAGGCGGGAAATCGCTACGGCGTCGTCGAAGTCGCGGGCCGTCTCCCCGTCAATGGTAAAGAAGTTCAGATTTCTCAAGTCTTTTTTGTCGGAACGTCCCTCCGGAGAAATTTTTTGGGAAATGGCCCCCGCTTCTTTAAGGACTTCCGGAGGAAAAGCGTCCGGCAGGTCATATTTGTGAATCATAATCTCCGAGTCGAGGCGGGGGTCATCAGGAGCACCGAGGACTTTCAGAATTCTTCCTTCCGGGCCTTCCTGCTGGGTCGGATAGCGGGTGATCTCCGCCAGGACGATATCGTTTTCATGGGCTCCGCCTGTGACCTTCTTGGGGATGCGAATTTCTTGGGCCAGACGATGGTCGTCGGGGATGACGAAATCATATTTTGACCGGGCCATATAACGACCTACAATCCGCCGATGGGCACGCTCTAAAACTTCTACCGCTCGGGGTCTATGCTTGCGTCCCCGGTCTTTTGGGCCCAGATGGAGGGCGATCCGGTCGCGATGCATCAGATTCCGGGTTTCCTGCCGGCCCAAAAAAATTTCCTGAAGACTGGCATCTTCAGGTACCAGAAAGCCGAACCCGTCCCGGTGCAACTGAACCCGACCGACGATAACCTTCGCCCGCGGAGGTAGAGCGTAATGCCTGCGGTCAAGCTTAACGATTTTGTGCGCATCAACCAGTTCCTGTAACTTCCGACGCAGTTTTTTGCGCTGGTCCGGTGCCGTATCAAGGGCCTGGGCAATTTCCGTCAAGGTGAAAGCCCGGGGGCGGGGGGCTTTAAATATTTCCAATATTTCGGAGGGTGAAAACGAAGGGAGGAGAATTTTTTTATGGGATTTTTTTGACAAGGGTATCCTTTCCTCAGAATTCGTAGCCGGCTTTTCTATAGTCATCTATGGCCCGCTCTTTGAGATAGGTTTTCTCGGGTTTTTCGCTTTCTTTGTCCGCCAGTTCGGCAGCGTGGCTGTACATGCCCTGCCGTTCATATTCAGCCACTTTCTGTTCTACTTCATTACGGCCTCTGGCCGAGCCCGGTAGAATTACCCGGGATCGGGAAATTTTCCGTTTTATGCCCTGGCCACATGCGGGACAGGAGTTGAGGGGAGGGTCGGAAAGGCGTTGGAGGACTTCAAAAGTTGCCGCACATTTTTTACAGCTCCTTCCTGGAGAAGTTGCTTCATATTCATAGATAGGCATGATTTTGAATCCCCCTTTTCCAAAATGGATTTTTCAGACGGCCCCTCGGGATAGAACCTGGGTCTCCAGGGGAGGATGACAGGCTGTTTCAGGTTGATCGGGGAGGCTGGTTGGGGCAAGGGAAAGTTTTGCCTCGACTTTCTCCAGCAAGGGGGGGAATGTTCCCGGATCCAAGGCCGAAATGCATACCGCGCCGAAGGCCTGGCCGAGGCGGTTGGCTGTTACCGGATCTACCTTGTCCGCCTTGTTGAAAACCCTGAGCAAAGGGATGCGGTTCAGTTCCAGTTCTTCCAAAATTTTTTCCACAGCCTCCATCTGTTCTTCAAACCGCGAGTGGCTGAGGTCGATCACGTGCAGAAGCAGGTCGGCTTCCTTGGATTCCTCCAGCGTTGCTCGAAATGCTTCCAGCAGGTCTTGGGGCAGGTTGCGCAGGAAACCAACCGTATCCGTGATGAGGATGTTTCTTTCGCGAGGGAAGCGCAGCCGCCGACTGGTGGGGTCTAAGGTCGCAAAGAGTTTTTTCTCCACATGCACCCGGCTTTTGGTCAGTCCGTTCAGCAAAGTGGATTTTCCAGCGTTGGTATACCCGATGAGGGATATCACCGGTATCTGATTCTTCTGCCGGAGACTCCGCCGCAGCTTGCGGTTGCGATTGACTTCCTCGATCTCCCGGCTCAACTGATGGATGCGGTCGCGCACCTTGCGGCGGTCGATCTCCAGTTTGGTCTCACCTGGCCCGCGCCCCCCGATGCCACCGGTCAACCGGGAAAGTCCGCTGTCTTTCGTGGTCAACCGGGGCAGCAGATACTTCATCTGGGCCAGTTCAACCTTCAGCTTCCCTTCCCGGGAATGAGCGCGTTGAGCGAAAATGTCCAGGATCAGTTGGGTACGGTCAATGACCCTGAGGTCCGTGAGATCCGCGATAGAGCGCATCTGGCTGGGATTTAGCTCTTGGTCGAAAATCAGGAGATCCGCCCCGCGCTGAAAAGCCCGGATCGCCAGGTCCATCAACTTTTCCCGGCCCATGAGATGCCGGGGATGGAAATGATGGCGCCGCTGGCTGATCTTATCCAGGACCACCGCGCCCGCCGAATCTGCCAGATCAGAAAGTTCGTTCAGGGAATCCTCAATGCAAGACTTGGGTGCCGAAGAGGCATGAACCAAAATGGCGCGGTCGCGATCGTCCCCGGCTTTGCGCCCTTTCTGGATTCTGGCAAATTCATCCTCCAGGGCCTGGATTAAATGCCGGCAGTTCACTTCTAAGTTGGCAACCGGGAGGGGTTCCCAGCAGCGCCAATTTTCTCCTTTTTCATTAAGGGGCATCAGGTTGGCCATGGAGATCTTTCCGGGCAGGCCGTGGTCTAGGACTTCGATGGCAGCCATCAAGTCCAAGCGCAGGAGAGCCAAGTCAGTGAAATCGTCGTGGGTCAAGGGTTCTCCCCTCAGGTGGGTATGCAAGCAGCGCAGTCCCCGAAGGCGGGGGCCGCTGCCGATGCGGTAATCGGAAAGATCAGGGATCCATATCCCGAAAAGGCCGCCGACGACCACATATCTTACATTGCCTCCGCGGTCCAGTAAAATAGCTATTTGTCGTTGGATGTCCCAGGATAGTTCAGAGAGGGTTCGGGCGAGTTCAGGAGTAACCACCCACTGAGGAGGTACTCTCCGGTGATACAGGGATAAAATTTTCTTGCTCTGGGAAGGCTTCAGCCCTAACACATTCCCAAAAATCTTTTGGATCTTCGTTGACCTCCTTTAAGGCGTTTTTTTCTTGAAGAGAGCCTCAAGTTTGGCTCGGGCCTCCTCCAGTTGGCGAATTTTTCCACTGGCGGCCTCGGATTCCTGAAAAGTGAAAAACTCGCAAAAGTTGTTTTTCTCCCGGTCGATCACCCCTTCTGCCGAGGATTCCCGGCAATGATTCTGGGCATATTCATCATACAGGCGGCAATTCAGACAGCAGTGCAAATCACTCCGGCAGTGGGGGCAAATCTCTTGCCTGCCAACCTTTCCCTCCAGCTCAAACGCCTTCCGGCATGAGTAACAAAATGCCATTTCATTATTATACACCCAAACGAAAAAAAAAGTCAGGAGTTATTAGTTCGGAGTTCTGAGTTAACAATAGTTTTTTCTTACTCCGAACTCCGAACCCCTAACTTTTTAGGCCGGCTTCCAGCTGGTTCCTTTCGGTCCGTCTTCCAGGATGATCCCCAAATCTCCGGCCCGGGCGCGGATCTCGTCCGCTAAAGCCCAGTCTTTCGCTTGGCGAGCGGCCACCCTTTTAGCGATCAGCTCGATTATTTCCTCTTCGCGGAGACCCTTGGATTTCAGAAATTTCCTCCGTTGACTGGCGAAATAATCAACCGGAGCATTCTGGAAGAAGCCCAAAACCTTGCCGCTCTCTAACAAGAAATTCTTCCCTGCGGCCAGGAGCGCTGCTGCTGCTGGGGCTTGGCGGAAAGTTTTTTCCCCTAGGGCCCGGTTTAAAATCCGGTTGAGATCATGGAGATAACCCAGGGCCAAAGCCGTGTTGAAATCGTCCTCCAAGGCCTCTAAAAACTTTCCCTTGGCGTGGGAGATTTTCTCACCAAGTTCCCGGGCCGCTCCCTGGGGGGGCTCCGGGGTTGTGGCCGGCCTACTCTCCCCTTTCTGGGTCAAAAAGTCTTCGATTTCCTGCAGAGCGTAGTAAAATCGGTCAAGACTGGCTCTGGCCTCGGTCAGATTCTGCCAGGAGAAATCCACCGGGCTGCGGTAATGGTTGGAAAGAAGAAAGAGGCGTAAGACTTCAGGATGATGGTCCTGGAGTAAATCCCGAAGGGCCAGAATGTTGCCTAAGGACTTGGACATTTTTTCGCGGTCGATATTCACGAATCCGTTATGAACCCAGAAACGTACGAAGGGTTTCCCGGTTGCGGCCTCCGACTGGGCAATCTCGTTCTCGTGGTGGGGGAAAATCAGGTCTTTGCCTCCCCCATGGATATCAAAGCTCTCGCCTAAATAACGCTGGCTCATCGCCGAGCATTCGATATGCCACCCCGGGCGTCCTCGGCCCCAAGGGCTATCCCATGCAGGCTCTCCCGGCTTGCTGGATTTCCACAAAGCAAAATCGAGGGGATTGTTTTTCCGTTCGTCCACCTCCACCCGGGCTCCGGCACGCATTTCGTCCAGGTCACGCCCGGATAGCTTTCCATAAGAGGAAAATTTTTCCACAGAGTAATAGACATCTCCGTCTACGCTGTACGCGAAACCGTTCTCCACCAGTTTCTTGACCAGATCGATGATCTGGGGGATATTTTCCGTGGCCCGGGGCTCATGGGTCGGGCGCTCCAGGCCCAGAGCCTCCATATCCTCCTCATACTCCTGGATGTAACGTTTGGCGATTTCCTGGCAGGACAATCCCTCCTGGTTAGCTCGCTTGATAATCTTGTCATCCACATCCGTGTAATTGCGCACGTAGGTCACCTCATAGCCCCGGTAGCGCAGGAAACGGAAAATGACGTCGAAGACGACAGCGGCCCGAGCATGGCCGATATGGCAGCGGTCGTAGACCGTGACTCCACAGACATACATCTTTACTTTCCCCTCTTGTAAAGGGACAAACTCTTCTTTTCTCTTGGTGAGGGAATTGTAGATTCTCAGCGACATCAGTTTCTCGGGAGGGTTTAGTGCCCCCTCATTCTATATTGGACTTCTATTCTCCAGAGATTTGCTCAAGGTAACCTCGTCGATATACTGCAGATCACTCCCCATAGGGACTCCGCGGGCGATGCGGGTAACCCGGATGTTTAAAGGTTTTATGATCTGGGCAAGGTACTGGGCCGTGGCTTCCCCTTCCACCGATGGATTAGTGGCCAGAATCACTTCCTTGACTTTTCCCCCTGGTAAGCGGGAGAGAAGCTCGCTAACCCGTAAGTCCTTGGGGCCAACCCCATCCAACGGGGAAAGGACTCCATGGAGCACATGGTAATGCCCGCGGTAGCTGCCGCTTTTTTCCAGGGCGATCAAGTCTTCAGGCCCGCTGACCACGCATATAAGCTCACCATTTCTCCTTGGATCCTGACAGGTACGGCAGGGATCTTGGTCCGTAAGGTTAAAGCACTGTGAACAAAGCCGGATCTTTTCTTTGACTTGCCGGATGGCCTGCGCCAAACCTTCGGCGTCTTCCTGAGGAGCCCGCATGATGTGCAAGGCCAATCTAAAAGCTGTCTTCTCCCCCACCCCGGGAAGTTTGCTCAGTTCCTGAATCAACCTTAAAATGGGCTGGGCATGTTGGATGGTCATTTTTCACTCACATTAGGCCCGGGACATTTATCCCGCCGGTGAGCTTCTTCATTTCTTCGGCGACCATCTCTTGAGCTTTTTTTAGGGCCGCGTTGACTGCCGCCACGATCAAGTCCTGGAGCATTTCTACATCTTCGGGGTTGATTACTTCTTTTTCTACCTTTATGGATAGCAGCTCCTGCTTACCGTTGGCCACGGCAGTCACCATCCCTCCACCGGCCGAGGCCTCGGCCGTACGCGTGGCCATCTCCTCTTGCACCTTGAGCATCTTGGCCTGGAGTTGCTGGGCCTGCCGCACCAGATTCCCAAATCCTTTGGTCATTGTAATCTCCTTATAAAAGTTTGATTTCCACCACCCGCCCCCCGAAGATATTGAGCGCTTCCTTAACCAGGGGGTGGTTTAGAGCTTCTTCCTGTTGATTTCTCTTGGAGTTTTTTCTCCCATGGTTTACTTCGGGTCCATTACCAGAAAGGTTAGGGGATAGGGGCAGGGGATTCATGCCGGAAACGTGCACCTTCATCTTCCTTTGGAAAAACTCCGCGCACAAGGTGCTCAAAACAGAGCGGTTGTCCGCTTCTTGCATGCGTTCCAAATAGAAAGATTTTTGCGGGTAACCGATCTCCAGAAGCTCTGCATTCATGGTTAAAGGATGTCCATGTTCCAAAAGAGAAGCCAGGGGTGGTTTTTTCTTTTTGGCAAATTGGACGAACTCTTTCCACTGGTCATTGATTTCCCCGGCTAACCCTCCCGGCGTCTCTGCGGAATTCTCCTTGGCCGGCGCGCCGGTCTCTCCTTCGTTTCCCTTTAGGGTTAGAGGTTCTTGTTCTTCTTCTTCGGTGGGGGGGTGCCCGAAGGTTAGAGTTATGGATTCCGCAGGAATGAAGGGGTGGCTCGCTGGAGGCATCGGTGGCGGGGATGGAAGGGGGAGAGAGGAGCCTTGTCCAGAACGCAGCCGTTCTTCCATGATCCGGAGTTTCTCCAGGGCTTCTTCCACAGAAAAAATGGGTTTTCTTCGCGCCAGCCGGGTTAAAGTCATCTCCAGAACCAACCTGGGAAAGGCGGACCGGGCAATCTCGTCATGGGCGGTCAGCAGGGAGCGGAAGAGACTGTGGATTTCTTCCAATGAAAACTTCTCGACCTGAGAAGAAAGTTCCTGGATTTCGTCCTCGGGAAGATCGATCAGGCCGGAATACTCGATGCCCTCCTTGGGGAAGACCTTTAGAACTAAAAGGTCACGAGCGAGTCGGCCCAGTTCTCCGCAAAATTCTTTGAGGTCGTAACCGAAGTTGTGGATTTCTTCGACAGTTTGCAGAAGGCGAGTTTTATCTCCGTCGGCCAGAGCTTTAATCGCTCCGTGAACGACCTTGCGGTCAATAAGCCCCAATACTTCATTGACCTCTTCGTCGGTCACTTTTTTTCCGCCGAAAGAGAGAACCTGGTCCAGAAGGCCTTGCCCATCCCGCAACGACCCCTCAGCTTCCCGGGCGAGAAGATGGAGGCTACGGTCACTAATTTTTATCTCTTCCTGAGCGGCAATCTTCTTTAACTGTTCCACGGTCAAGGCCAGGGGGATGCGCTTAAAATTATACCGCTGGCAACGGGAAAGGATAGTCAGCGGAATCTTATGGGGTTCGGTAGTGGCAAAAATGAAGATAACATGGGGCGGAGGCTCCTCCAGAGTTTTGAGGAGGGCATTGAAGGCCTGGTCCGTGAGCATGTGTACTTCATCGATGATGTAAACCTTGAATTTATTCTTAGCGGGAAGATACCTGACATTCTCCCGGAGCTCTCGAATCTCATCGATGCCCCGGTTGGAGGCTCCGTCAATCTCTACCACATCGACCGCAATACCCGTGCGGATTTCCTGGCAGAAGGCACAGCGATCGCAGGGCTGAGGGGTAGGCCCTTCCTGGCAATTGAGGGCTTTGGCCAAAATCCGGGCGACAGAGGTTTTACCCACCCCGCGCGGGCCAGCAAAAAGGTAAGCGTGCGCTACCCGCTGCCTGGCAATGGCATTTTGCAGGGCCTGAGTGATGGGTTTTTGCCCGATAACTTCCTCAAAGGTTTGAGGCCGCCATTTTCTAGCCAGGACTAAATAGGACATCACCGATCGAGTAAAATGATGATAGCCAGGCTCCCCTGCGGCACACGGAAGTAGTTACGGCCGCTGCTTCCTTCCGGACCTGACGGGGTTGGTAACTTTCCGTTGCGCAGGACCCGGCTATCATAGAGTTAGTTGGGCGCAGATTTGCGCCTTTAAACGCCGATAAAGATTCAAATAATATAAAAATCTTCTTAGTCTTTTATGTTTTCTATCCTGAAAATCTGCGTTTATCTGCGTCCAATTTTTATTAAATTCTCTGGCGGAGAGAGTGGGATTCGAACCCACGGTCCCGCTTTTGGCGGAACACACGATTTCCAGTCGTGCACCTTCGGCCAACTCGGTCATCTCTCCGTGGTCCCGCCCGCGGCGGGTTATTTTAATTATCAGGACGCGGATTTCCGCAGATGAACGCCGATAAAGATTCAAATATTAAAAAAACAAAAAAATTTCTTCGTCTTTTTTTGCTTTTTATATTTTCTATCTTGAAAATCTGCGTTTATCTCCGTCCAATTTTTATTAAATTCTCTGGCGGAGAGGGTGGGATTCGAACCCACGTGGGAGCTTTTGGCCCCCAAGTCGATTTCGAGTCGACCCCGTTACGACCACTTCGGTACCTCTCCGGAAAAATAGATTAGCCCCAGAGATCACAGCGCGCACAGAGAAATATTAAAATTTAAAGGCTAAAAAAAGCTGCCTTTGGGAATTTTTTATTCTGCTTTTAAGATTATTTCATCTCGACGATCTCTGTCTTACTTACGTTCAACCTCCTTAAATTTTGTAAGAATTTTTTAATGAATTTTATCTGTGTATCCACATCCTTTCTTGTTTTTGTTAATATCTCTGTGATCTCTGGGCCCTCTGTGGTAAATCATTTTACCTTCGTTCCTGGAAAAACTGGCGTAAAACAAGCCGGCAATCTTCTTGGCGAACACCCCCGGTAACTTCCACCCGATGATTCTGGCGGGCATCTTCCAACAAAAGGTAAAGCGACCGAACTGCTCCCCCCTTGGGATCTTCCGCCCCAAAGACCAACCTCTTAACCCGCGCTTGGAGGAGTGCTCCGGCACACATAGCACAGGGTTCGAGGGTGACATAAAGGGTGCTTCCTGAAAGCCGATAGTTACCGAACTTAACCGCCCCTTCCCGGAGTACCAGGATTTCTGCATGGGCTGTGGGATCTGAGAGGGCGATGGGCCGGTTATGGCTTCTGGCGATCATTTGGCCGGCGGCGACTAAAACCGCCCCAATCGGAACTTCACCTTCCTCCCCCGCCTTTATGGCCTCCTCAAGGGCCATAGCCATGAAATATTCGTCCTCGCTATGTACGGGTCGAAGATCGATGGCGCGCTCCGTCTCTTGACGTTAGCTCCCGGAAGGAAAAGGCCATTTTTCAGAGGGATGGCTTGCGAAAAAGTATGATCGTCAGCGAAAAAATCCATTTTCTTTATACCACTTTCCTGCATTTTGTCAAGTTAGAAAGGAGGAAGCATCTTCCTGCCTCCCTGGGCTCAAAAATATTAGGGAAATTATAAAAAAGAAAGGAAGGCCCGGATGAAGGATTCCTTGATTTCGAGCTTTTTTTTTGTTAGGTTAGATTAAGAATTTTTAAAATCATGAAATCCCCCATCTTAGAATTTGCCGTTATCGCGGATGATCTCACCGGCTCCCTGGATACGGGCCTGCAATTCCGTAAAAAGGGTTTGGTCACTTTTGTCCCCTTACGAAAAAGTTCCAGACCCAACGGGCAAGTGTTGGTCTTGAACACCGATAGCCGCAACCTTCCTGGAGAGTTCGCTTACCGCCGAGTATACAAAGCCTGCCAAAGCTTAAAAGCCCGGGCAATCTATAAAAAGATTGACTCTACCATGAGGGGGAACATTGGGTGGGAAGTTTTGGCGATCCTGGAGGCTCAAAAGATTCCTAAAGCTATTATCGTCCCGACCATTCCAGTCCTTGGCCGGACCGTAGAAAGGGGAATTCTGCGGATCCATGGGGTGCCATTGCTCCGTACCTCTTATGCCAATGACCCTTTCCATCCCTTATCGAGTTCAAAAATTATAGATTTGTTACAGAAGGAAACGGGGCTGCCCGCAGGCCACATTCCCTTACAACAAGTGAGGCAAGATCCCGCCCGCTTGGCGGAGAGAATTGAAAAAAGCCAGGAGCGAATCCTGGCGATTGATGCAGTTTTACAATCAGATTTGCATGCCATCGCTTCCGCCTGGAAATTAGCATCCGGGAGGGTGTTGGCCTGCGGGTCCGTTGGATTGGCCGACGAAATCGTCTCCTCGCTTCCGGACGGGCCAAAAGGAAAGGCTAAGGTTTTTCATGGCCCTCTTTTAATCATTTCCGCCAGCCGCAATCCTTTGACCGCTGAACAGATCAAAATGGCCCAGGAATACTTTCGCCTCCCTTGGCTTGAACCGGATCTCGATCGCTTGCTTAACCCCCGCTGGGCTGAGGCAGAATCCGCAGCCATATCCAAGCGCTTGGGAAAAATTCTTACCCGGAGCCCTGGCGCCATAATGACGACCACGTTTCAAAAACATATTGCCGGAAAAGAGAGGGCAATACCAAAGGCTCTGGGGACCGTGGCCGCCCGCCTTTTAAAAAAAAGGCGCCTGGGAGGACTGGTGCTCACGGGGGGCGATCTGGCCATGGGAGTATGCAGACGCCTTGGCGCTTCAGCCCTATCCATCCAGGAAGAAGTCCTGCCGGGAATTCCCTGTAGTCGTTTGACGGACGGACCTTTTAAAGGGCTCCGCCTGGTTACCAAAGCAGGGGGGTTTGGCGAAAAAGACGCCCTTTGGCGCATCATCCATTACCTGAGAGGAAAACATGAAAGCCAGGAAACCTAAAACCCTCATCGCCATCACCATGGGCGATGCCGCGGGAATCGGCCCGGAGATCATCGTGAAAGCCCTGGAACGGAAACAATGGCAGCGCCAAGCTTTACCGGTTGTGATCGGGGACGCCCAGGCCATGGAACAAGCGCTGGCCATCGCCCAAAGCAATCTTAAAATTCAACCCATCTCGGCAGTCGAGCAGGCCAAGGATGACCCGGGGACCATCCCGGTTCTGGACCTGAAAAACATCGACCTTCCGCGACTCCAGCACGGGAGCATTGATCCCATGCCCGGAAAGGCGGCCGTAGAGTATATCCAAAAAGCCGTAGCCCTGGCTCTGGAAGGCCGGGTGGGAGCCATCGTAACCGCACCGATCCATAAGGAGGCCATCAACAAGGCCGGATTCCACTACGCCGGCCACACCGAGCTTCTATCCCATCTCACGGAGACCAAAGATTATTGCATGCTTCTGGCGCACGGGCCTTTTCGCGTTTCCCATGTAACCACCCATACCTCTATGAGGAGCGCTTGCGACCGGATTAAAAAAGACCGGGTCTTAACCGTAATCCGCCTGACCTATGAATTTTTAAAACAACTGGGGATCGAAAATCCCCGGATCGGAGTTGCCGGTCTGAACCCCCACTCCGGAGAAGATGGCCTTTTTGGGGATGAAGAAAAGAAGGAGATCATTCCGGCAATCGAAGAGGCCAAAGGGAAGGGGTGGCTGGTAGAGGGGCCTGTACCGCCTGATACCGTCTTTACCAAGATGAAAGGGAAGCAGTATGACGCGGTCGTGGCCATGTATCACGACCAGGGGCATATTGCCGTGAAGCTCGTTGGCTTCTCCATGAAGCCCGGTGGTAAGGAATGGGATAAAATGAGCGGGATCAACATGACGCTGGGTTTGCCCATCATCCGCACTTCCGTGGACCATGGAGTAGCTTTCGGTAAAGCCGGTGAAGGGCGGGCCAACCCGCAGTCGATGGTTGATGCCATCAAACTGGCCATCCAGTTGGCGGAACAAAAGGCGTAGGGCGAACGGCGTAAGGCGCAGGATTTCGTGCGCGGAACGCAATGGTAAGAATTTGTCAACCTGTAAGCCTTGGGCCTTACCTAATTTATAGAGTATTAAATACCTCTTGTCATCGTTTTTGAAAAATGCTTAAATATTAGCCATAACAATTCATAACAGAGTGGCAAGGTTATTTGCCACCCAGCTTGCATTGTTTTCCCCTTCTTCTCTTGGAAAATACTTTTCCCGGAGGGACATATCTTTTCCCAATCTCCATTCCACTATTGGTGCGAGGGGATGTTTATCATTGGGGGCCTTTAATGACCGGGGCCCTCCTGGCTTCTGTCCCTGTGGCGTTGGTTTATTCCTTTTTCGTGGAACATTACGTCGTCGGCATGACCGGCGCTTTAAAGGAGTGAGGAACGATGGCTAAAGTACTCATGGAGAAGTTGAATAAATACTTCGGTGAAGTCAAGGCGGTGAAAGATTTCGATTTGGAGATCCCGGACAAGGAGTTCATGGTCCTGGTCGGTCCCAGCGGCTGCGGTAAAACGACTACTCTGCGCATGGTGGCTGGCCTGGAGGATATCACCGCCGGGAACATTTATATTGATGATAAAATCGTCAATCACCTTCCTCCCAAAGACCGGGACATTGCCATGGTTTTCCAAAACTATGCCCTCTACCCGCACATGACGGTCTATCAGAACATGGCCTTCGGCTTGACCCTGCGCAAGTTTCCCAAAGAGGAAATCAACCAGCGGGTCAAGGAAGCAGCCGAGGTTTTGAACATCGGTGAGCTTTTAGCCCGCAAACCCAAAGCCCTTTCCGGCGGGCAAAGGCAAAGGGTAGCCGTGGGCCGAGCCATCGTTCGCAAGCCCAAAGTCTTCCTTTTCGACGAACCCCTTTCCAACCTGGACGCCAAACTGCGGGTCCAGATGCGCGTAGAATTGAAAAAGCTTCACGAACGTCTGCAGACCACCATTATTTACGTGACTCATGACCAGGTGGAGGCTATGACCATGGGGGACCGGATCGTGGTCATGAAGGATGGGTTGAAGCAGCAGGTGGGGGCTCCCCTGGAACTCTATTTTCATCCGGCGAATAAATTCGTGGCTGGATTCATCGGCAGTCCCGCCATAAACTTTGTAGAAGGCGACTTTTTGTCCGAGCCGGGCGGACTCTTTTTCCAAACCAAGGGGTTCAAGCTAAAAATTCGGGAGGACAAAGCGGCCAAGCTGAAGAGCTACCCGGAGAAACGGGTGATCTTTGGTATTCGGCCTGCGGATTTACCCGAAGCGCCTTGCTCGGTTCCTGGGGAAACGATTGATGTCGTAGTCGAGGTTATGGAACCCTTGAGGAACGAAGTCTTCCTGAATGTGCAAGCTGGAGACCAGGCCCTGATTGCCCGGGCTGATCCCAACACCAAAGCCAAACCCCATGCCCAACTCTGCCTCGAACCGAACCCGGAAAACATGCACTTTTTTGACATCCGGGATGAACGAGCCCTGCTGTAAAAGTTCGGAGTTCGGAGTGCTTAGTTCGGAGTTTAAAAAAATTCCTCTCTGGTCCTGTTTTCTCCGAACTCTGAACTCCTAACTCCGAACTGATCCAACCCTCCGGCCAGGATTGGTAAGAAAAGGATTCGATCTCCCTCTTTGTCCCAGTTGAAATAGAAGGCCTCCATTTCAGCCTGGGCCAGGAGGTGTTTGGCCAAGGTTGTCTTCCCCACCTGTCTGGGGCCAGCAATAAAGGCCATTTTAGGCTCTTCAGCAAGAAATCTTATGATTTCAGAGGTAAGATAGCGCATCGAGAATCTTTCATAATCCTATAAAATTGTCATGACAATTTTATAGGATTATATAATTTTCCGGGAGCCTTTTCAACCGGAAAAAGAGTGGATCTCCTCTAGGCCCATCCCGTGAAAATTCGAATGGTTATTCCGATTTTCCAGATAGAAATGTTCTGGGATTAAGAGACTATCTCGCCCTGCCTTTCTGTTATGGCGAGCGACCGAAGGGAGTGTGGCAATCTCTTTCCTCTTCAAAGCCTTACGGGATTTCGATCCAGTCTCTTAGAGGCAGGGGAACTGGAACGATGCTAAGGCCCCAGTCCTTGAGCAATCATAAGCGGCGTCCCTTTGCTCATTGCCTATCCACCATTGGGGAGAATTTTTGGATATCAACAGATAAACGATTGCTTCGATTTTCTTAGCGATCATTCATCTGGTTTCAAGATGATTTGATAATATCTTATTTTCAAAATTTGGGGATATGGGCAAGCTTGAATGTGGATTGTTGCATGGAAGTTGGGATTGACCACTTTCCATTACATATGTATATTTCAACTAAATTTTACAGAATGAGGATATAGATAATTTCCTTACAATACGCCGTCGGAAGATAAGCTGAATGCTTGATTGGCTTCAAAGTGACGAGAATACAATCTGGTGGATAGCCAGCGCATCAATTATGACCTTCCTTGCGTTCCTGATAGTTGTTCCTTTGTTGGCAGTTCGAATTCCCTCTGATTATTTCGCACATGGAAGGTTGCATAGAAAGCTGTGGGCCGATCTGCCTATAATGGTGCGAATGGTATTGCTGGTAGGAAAGAACCTCTTCGGGTGCGTCTTTATTGTGGCTGGAATTATCATGATAGTGCTGCCGGGTCAGGGAATTTTGACGATCGTAATCGGGATCATGCTTCTGGACTTTCCGGGCAAGTACCGGCTTGTGCGGTGGATCGTCGCTCGTCGTCAGGTGCTTCGAACCATAAACTGGCTCCGGCGGCGTGCGGGACGAACCCCACTCTATCTTGAAGGGTGACTCCGATCAAAAGGCTCAGTCTACCGATGCTGCGGAAGGATGCATCTAACAATCTTTTCACCTGCCCTCTCGGGCACTGGATCTGCCTTGATCGTAGATGAACTTGGGAATCGTTATATATGCTTTCCCTTGGAAACCTTCATTCCTAATACGAAATTTCACAAAAGCCCACCTTCCCCCTATTCAATTGAGAATTGTCATTGGATTTCATTGCATATCGGCATTTTTTGCGATAGCATAATTTTATGAGACTTCTTCTTGTGGAAGACGATGAAAGAATCGCCTCTTTTATCATGAAAGGATTCAAGGAAGCGGGATTCGTTATAGACCACGCTGTTGACGGAGAAACCGGTCTCTCAATGGCATTGGCAGTTGCATACGATGCCGCCATTGTGGACATTATGCTGCCGAAACGTGACGGAATCAGCCTCATTGAAGAACTACGACTTCAAAGAGTGAATACACCTGTGCTCATATTGAGCGCCAAGCATTCTCTGGACGATCGAATAAGAGGTATCCAAAGGGGGGGAGATGACTATCTCGTAAAGCCCTTTGCATTTTTCGAGCTACTGGTGCGCGTTCAGGCCCTTATCCGCAGGGCAAGCGGGAGGACGGAAGCTGTCACGCTGACATACAGCGACCTCGTATTGGACATGTACCGACGAGAAGTGCGTCGTTCGGGAGTAAAAATAGAATTGCCTCCTCGCGAGTTTGCGCTGCTGGAATTTCTCATGGGCAACGCAGAGTGCATTATCTCCAAGACCATGATCCTGGAACACGTCTGGAACTTTAATTTTGACCCCCAAACTAATGTTGTAGATGTCCTCGTCTGCAGGTTAAGGAACAAGATCGACAAGGATTTTCCCACCAAATTAATTCACACGATTCGGGGAATTGGCTATGCCCTTAAGGATCCCTCTAAGAGCCTTTAAATCTGGCAGCTTTCGCCTCTCTGTGTGGTATTCGGGATTCTTCATTTCATGTTCTGTCCTTATCTTGATAATGACCCATTATTTCCTCTCTTATACGCTGTTAAGGGTGGACAAGACAGCCATTGCCGCTGAATTGGGTCGCTTAACCACAGAATACAATTTCCGCGGCTTGCCTTCCCTTCAAAGAGAACTTGCGGAAAACAAAAATACGTATCGAGGGAAAAATCCTTTTTTCGTCCGCATTGCCGATATTTCAAATCGCACACTGTACATTTTGTATCCCGAACTATGGAAAGAGTTCGATCTGTCTCTGCTGGGAACCAATCCAATAACTAATGGCCGATGGACATACCTGCCCACCATGGATGAGGATTTTGAGCTCCTGCTGCTTTCAAGACGCTTGCACGACGGACGTTGGCTTCAGTTGGGCCGCAGTTCAGAGGTTCGCGATCTGGCTCTCGATCAATTTTTCGAACTCTTTTTCATCATCATACCACCTCTTGTGCTCATGGGAGTGGCAGGAGGGACCTTCCTTGCAGCCCGGACGATGAAACCCATTCAAAACATGATCCATACGGTGCAGTCTATTGTCAATGGAAATTATGACGCTCGCGTTCCCTGCACCGGGTCCAGAGATGAACTGAATGAATTGGCAAACCTGTTCAATGAAATGGCAGAGAGGATCCATGCCCTGATTACCGGCATGAAAGAGTCGATAGATAACGTGGCCCACGAACTACGCACGCCCATGACACGACTGCGGAATACGTGCGAAATGGCATTGCAGGCAGATAAGGATGTTGACCTTTACCGGGAAGCGCTGGCGGATTGCATCGAGGAATCCGATCGCATCCTCAAGATGCTGACCACGCTTATGGATATTTCCGAAGCGGAAACAGGGGTCATGAAGCTAGATCAAAAGACGGTCACGCTCTCGAGCCTTTTGACCGGACTCACGGATATGTACCAATACATCGCTGAAGAAAAAGGAGTGGCACTAGCTATACATGTTCCCGAAGCGCTGTACATAACGGTTGATCCGGATCGGATGACCCAGGTACTGGCCAATATTCTGGACAATGCCATCAAATATACCCCTTCCAGGGGACGGGTCACCATCGAAACAAAACATTCTGACGGGCGATGGGTCATCACCATCGCTGATACAGGGGTCGGTATTTCCCCGAAGGACCTTCCCAAAATATGGGATCGCCTGTATAGGGGTGATGATAGCCGCTCTACAAGGGGGCTGGGACTGGGGCTGAGTTTTGTCAAGGCGATTGTCCACGCACATCAAGGCACTATCGATGTGGTGAGTACACCCGGGAAAGGATCAACCTTCACCATTTCTCTGCCATCAAATTCCTGAAACACCTTCCCCATCACTTTTAGACCAAATATGACAAATTTGTAATGATTTTGAAAGGCTGCTGTAATCCAGGCATGGTATATTTCTGTAAGCGAGTGTGATGCTTTAAACTTGGATTCTAATAAATTCAATGGAGGTGACCAAAATGAAAAAAGAATGGATTCAGCCCTTTGCAGGAGGTATGGCGGTAGGCGCTATTGTTCTGCTCATCATCATCTTTTCCGCGGGTTGGGTGGTTACCCAGAGCTCAGCCCGGGAACAAACTGAGAAAATGGCCGAAAAAACTGTTTTGGAGAAGTTGGTCCCCATATGTGTCGCCCAGTTTCAACAGGACCCTAACAAAGACCAGAAACTGAAGGAACTGCAAGCGAAAAGTTCCTATGAAAGAGGAGAATATGTTGAAAAGCAGGGTTGGGCCACCATGCCTGCCAGTAAGGAACCCGAAAAAAAAATTTGCGATCAGTGCGCGGAACGAATTTTAGAACTGGCAAGTAAAGGCAAGTAATTATTCATGCAGGATGTCGGACCGCCCGGACATTGTCACGAGGGAGATTCCTCTCTTTGACAATTCTCCGGGCCGCTTTTTTCTTCGCTTCTTTGCTTGGGGTCACCGGACCAGAGCTCTTCGGGCAAGCGCCAGCCATCGACTGGCCCCGAGTCGCTAGAATCAAACCGAATTTAAGGACGATCGTGCTGATTCAGAGCGATCGTGCCTTGAACCTCGAAGACTTGGCCTTTCTGGAAAACTCAGGGTGTTCCCCCGCAGACCGCGACGCCGCCCTGATTCTTGGAACTCAAAAGGCTATTTTCAAAACCACCCTTCGCCAATGGATGGAAAGGCCTCCCTTGCCAATCCACCTTCAGGGTTCCTTACTTCACCGTTTCCGCATGAGTGGCATCTATCGGGTCGGCTTCGAGGTAGAGGAAAAGGAATTCAGTGGCCCCCTGTACTTCGAGGTAACCGCTCCGCGGAGCGGATTCGGACAGAAACTCCTTTATTCTGAACACCTCGTCAAGCCCTTCGGAGAATCAACCATTCGTGTAGATTCCGCAGGAAACCGCTGGCTCTGTGTAAATTACCCCGAAATCCGGACCGGACAGAGAATTCGGTTCCATTTCGGCTTTCAATATCGAGTGGAGATGGGCGAGCTTCTCGCGCACGACCTTCAATTGGCGGGTGAACCGGCCAAGAAGGATCTACCTCCGACAATAAAGACCTTTTTAAAAGGCGGATACAAGATTGATCCTACGCTTCCGGAAGCGGTGACCTGGGCGAAAGAGGGAAGATCCGGGCCGCCGGATGCCCGCAGGGAATATGTCCGCCTTTCCAAGTTTCTCAAACAATTTGTGGCCTACGACAAAAAGAAACGCAGCGAATATTTCGGCGGACGTTCCGTTTATTCCGCTCTGGATGAAATGTATCAAGACCTGTCTCTCACCCTGAATAAGCGATCAGGCTGCTGCCCCGATACCATTCTGCTGGAATGCAGTTTTCTCCGCGCCCGCGGGATTCCCTGCCGCACCGCCGGCCGTTTCGGGCATTTCTATTCTGAAGTTTATCTCCCGGGACAGGGCTGGATGTCAACTTCCGTCACCCCAACCGGGATTCCTTTGATTGTCTCGGGCGGTCCTGACCATGTCCCCTACCAGAAATGGATCCCGCGGATCCCGCTGCGCATCACCCATTGGGAAGCCAGCGTTCGAATTACCGCCCCGGAGGATGATGAATGAACATGAGTCCCCTGTTATTCGCACCATATGATCCCCGACAAGACAGTGATGTTCAAGAATTATTTAAAGCTTACCCCCACAAGGAATACCAACTGCGGACCATAGGAGTTTCCAGGGACCAGATGGCTCTTTACCTCGAATCCACACTCACAGGGCCGGGGAGGCAGATCATCTGCCTGAGAGACGATGGACGTCTTGTGGGTTTGATCGCACTCCAGCCTCTTCCCTCGATGAGTGAGCACTTCGGTTCGAAGATGTATTCGATCCGCCATCTTTTGGCCCGTTCAAACAGCCCGCTGGTCCACGCGCGGCTTCTGCGGTACGTGATTGAAGAGCTTCCCGATGTAGATTTTATCGACTGCCGCGTGGCGGTGGATGATGTGTATTCAGCCCACGCCCTGGAAGTATGCGGATTCCGGTACGTGGGAGCGGAAATTTTCCTCGGCCAGAAGATTCAACCTCATGAGCAACCCAAGTCTCTGCCCGGGATCGAGTTTCGCCGCTGTCGGCGGGGGGATCTCTCCCAAATACTTCGGATCGTGGGGGAAACGCACGTTCAGAACCGATTCGTCTACGATCCCATCATTGACGACACAGCGGCCAAGTCTTTGTACTGTCGGCTGGTAGCGAATTCCTTCGACGCCGATCCATTCGAGTTCATTGTGGCCGACTCCGGGAAAACTATCGAAGGCTTCATCACCTTAAAAATGAACCCGGCCTTCAGTCGCGCGGTCGGCCTTTCCTGCGGTAGCCTGGATTTGATCGGCGTGCGTCCGGAATCTCGCAACCGCGGTCTGGGGGCGGCGTTGAACCGGGCGGCCCTTCATCTCATGGCCCAGGAAAGGGCGCAGTACGTGGCCGTGCGCACCCTGGCCAGCAACTATCCGGCCTTGAGAATCTGTTTCCGGACCGGCTTCGCGATCACCTCCACCACGCTCTTTTTTCATCGGTGGATCCACCCCCCGAACCGTTCCTCCCGTGCGGTTGTCCCCCGGGGGGTCAATAACCTGCAATTCGCCCAGTCCGTCATCGGCTAACCTCCTCCAACGCAAGAGTAACCCAATATTCTCGATTTTCGATGAAACAATTACTTCGGAAAAAGACATGAAAAGAGAGGCATGAGACAATAGTTGAAAGAGAAAAAATTCTCCTCCCCGACAGAAAAAGATCACGAATTAGGGGATGTATTTGGCTGAAAATAGGACGCCGGGCATAATGAGTGAATCAACTTAATTCTTCCGTTTTAATCCTTCCTTGTTTTTTTTATTGTTCTGCCCGAAAAACTCCCTTTTTGTTTCGTCGCCATTCAAAGAGAAATCTATATTCTGGGCGCTGATTTCGGTTCAAGAAAGATTGGATCGGTGATAGAAAGAAGCGGTCGGGATTTGATTTTCAACTGTATGGGATGGGGAAAAGACCATGGCCAAGTATAAACCTTATGATTATTCCCAGCAGGTAATGATGCCGATTTCCCTGGAAGACCAGTTGGTGCCGGGGACTCTGGAGTTTGCCATCCAGACGCTGGTAGAAGATCGCCTGGATATGGCTTTGTTTGAGGATCGGTACCAGAATGATGAGACCGGGCGGTGGGCCTACGATCCTAAGATTTTATTAAAGGTGGTTTTGCTGGGTTATGCCCGGGGTTTGCTTGCTTCCCGGAAGATGGAGCAAGCTTGTCGGGAGAATGTCACCTTTATGGCTTTAACGTGTGGTCAGCGCCCGGATCACAGCACGATTGCGGCTTTTGTTTCCTCGATGCAGGAGGAGATTTTGCCGCTATTTCGGGATGTTCTTTTGGTTTGCGAGGAGAGTGGTTTGTTGGGCGGGACGCTGTTTGCGTTAGACGGTTGTAAGCTTCCTTCGAATGCTTCCAAGGAGTGGAGCGGAAAGATCTCGGACTTGCTGCGGAAGAAGGAGAAGATGGAGAAGAAGGTTACGGAGCTTCTGAGGAGGCAGGTGGAAGTAGATAGGAAGGATGATAAGGATGAAAAGGATAAGGGGGTATTTCGGGGAGTGAGTCGGGTGAAGCAGATCGAGAGGTTAAGGGAGAAGGCGGAGAGGATGGGGGTTGTCGAGCCGGTATCTGCGAATATCCAGGCGGTGAAGGGATTGGACCGATTTACGTTGCGGGGGAAAATCAAGGTGAATATCCAGTGGGTTTTGTACTGTATGGTTCACAATATAGGGAAGATTATGAGTTATGGATTTGGTTAACGGGATGATATGGGAACTTATAGATGCGGGTGGCAAAGAAAGTTGAAATTAGAATATATTTTTAAATGGAATTTCTGAAAAATCGTTTTGCGCCCAAGAGCGATTTTTTAATTATGGGTTTTTCGACAGGCTCGCTATCTATCCGCTATTTGGGGGAAAATGGAAAGGGATTAACATGAATTCCAATTCTTCTATTCGGCTTGTTTAAAGGAGGAGGGAGTCAGCCTCCAGCCAAAATGGGCAAAAAGAGGATCTGATCTCCATCCTTCAGCTTTGTATCCATCCCCTGAGAAAGAGCAATGTGATTATTGATCAGCAGGCTTACTTCACTGGATAAGCTCTGGGTTGCGGGGTCGAATAAGGCTTCGGAGAAGTGGCCGAACCTTTTAGCCAGACGGGTAAGGAGGGAACGCAGGGTCTCCCCTTCTTCCACCGGTTCCTCCAGGATGATGGGCCCCGGCTGATCAAAACCGAGGCGGTCGGCCATCCAGAATTCTAATCTTACCTTCGAGGAAGACAAAGTTGTAAATACCTCTCTTGCTCTTTCAGGCTGAACCGGCCACTAAATTCCAAATCCCAAGCACCAAATTCCAGACAATTTTCAGACCCCAAAATTCCAATGACCAAAACGGGGCGGTATCGTTTCGGATTTGGAAATTTGGTCATTGGAATTTGTTTGGCGGTTGGGATTTGGAATTTGGGATTTTCTTCTTTAAAATTTCTCGATGAGTTCCTCCAATCCCACAGACTTGAGAGTTTGCGGCAGCGGCCTTCCCATCTCCGGGTCCCACCCCATCAATTCCCGGTAAGTGCGGACCATGAAATCAAAGTAGGGCTGGATCGGTCGCCCCTTTACGGGACCATCCTTCGGCGTTTCGCTGTACCTGAAAGAAGGTTTTTCCAACTCGGGCTTCAGCCCGTGGCGCAGGTTGAAAACCCGCAGGAGGTTGACGATCCTCCGGCCGATGTGGGTAGCGCTTTTCAAATTCAGATCCCACCCGGTCACCGCCTTGGTGGCTTGAACGGTCAGCTCGCGGTTTGGACAGCAGAAAGCGCAGATCCCCAGGCAGTCAACGAACTGCAGCCAGCCGTTCTCCTTGGCATTGATCGCCGCTACTTCCCAGGGAGAGAACTTGTCGAACACCGGTGGATACCCGAGCCGTTCCGGGAAGACCCCTCCTCGGGTGGCCTCAATGGTTCCCGTGTTGGATACACAAGTATCCAACATCTCACACCAACGGCCGCGGTGATCATGACTTCTGGGCGCGGCTCCGGTATGGCTGTAGATAGCCCAGTTCGCCGCTTCCCCCCCGATCTTCTCCGAGGCCCTTTTGACCCCTTCGGCGAGAAGTTCTCCGATGCCCTGCCGATGGACGATCCGCTGGAGAATCTCCCGGGCTGCCTCCACGTTTCCCCAGGTCATGTCCAGGCCATCCAGATCTTTTTTACTAAATACCCCCTTCTCATAGCATTCCATGACCCAACCGATGGTCCAACCGGCTTCGTTCAGGTCCATGCCCATCTGATCATTGAATTGGTTGAGCATGACCGCGGCCCCCGGGTCGGTATTCCCGATCACCGGCCCCCATGTGGCCAACCCTTCGTATTCCGGCTCCTCCCCTTCCAATCCGCTATAAGGCCCTTCCGTGACCTTACAGAGTTTACAATGCCGGAGCTGGCAGGCCCAGCAAGGATTATGCTTCATCTTGAAGTGGGTTCGGAGGTACTGGCCGTCAAATTTACCATGCTCCGGGAAAATGTCGGTCGTGTAATTCTTCACCGGCAACCAGCCGCCCAGAGCAGCTGCGGAAAACCCCCCGCCCGTTCCAAACTCGTAGATCCGCTTGGACCCTTTGGTCTTGGCATCTTCGTGTAATTCCCGGGTCAACCTCTCCACGGCTACCTTATCTTTTATCGGAATCTCCGCTTTGCCCCTGGCCACAACGATGGCCTTGAGGCGCTTCGATCCCATGACCGCCCCCATGCCGTTGTGCGCGACTACATGGCCCCCATCGCCGGAGATCATGGCAAAACGGACCAGGTTCTCCCCGGCCGGCCCGATGCACTGGACGCTTCCCCGGAATCCCAAGTTTAACTCTTTCCGTAAAACCTCTTCGGTCTCAAAAGTTCCTTTGCCTTGTAGATGTCGGGCATCGCGGATTTCGGCTTTCCCGTCGTGGATGAAAAGATAGACCCAATGGGGAGCCGCCCCTTGAATTAAAAAACCGTCGATTCCAGCCGATTTGAGGTAGGCCCCGAAAAGGCCATTGGCCTGGGAGCTCCCGGCCCCATTGGTCATGGGGCCTTTGGTGACCACGGAAAAAGTTCCGGTTCCGGAGATCCGGGTCGCTCCCAGAGGGCCAGAGAAAAAAATCAGGCGATTTTTCGGATCATTCCACTCCACTCCTGGGGGAACCTCGTTATAAAGATACCGGGCTCCTATTCCCGTTCCGCCAACGTATTTTTCCAGAACTTCATCCGGAAGTTCTTCTGCTTTTACCATCCCGCTTCCGAGATCTACCCGCAAAAGCCTTTTCAAATAACCTCCTACCGGTTTCATTCCTATAAACCTCCTCGTTTCTTTATTTTGCCATGAGGACTTCGTCCTGGAGAGCAGTAAGCATTATATTATCTTAAAAGCGATGCTAAAGTCCAACGGTTTGAAGTCTTTTTCCTCTATCCTCCTCCCGATTTCCATTCCAGGGCATTCATAGGGGGTGGTAAAAAATTTTTTGAAAAATTAGATTTGTTTTTATGATATATATTGTCATAAAAAAATGTAATATTATTTCAAAGTGAAAAGGGAATAAACCGGGAACCTTCAGACGTGTGCGCCCCAAAACGTCCGATAACGGTTTGAGTTACCATTGAATGCAATGCGCAAGAGGTGAAAGGATGGCTAAAAAGAAGATCGGTTTCATAGGTCTTGGAGCCATGGGCAATCACATGGCTAAAAATTTAATCAAGGCGGGATACGATCTGACGGTTCATGACTTGAATCCGCAGGCCGTCAAAGCGATCGTCTCCTGCGGGGCGAAGGAGGCGAAAAGCTGCGCCGAAGTCGGCAAAGGGGTGGAAGTCGTCCTCACCATGCTCCCCGCGGATGACGAGGTAAAAGCCGTCTGTTTAGGCCAAGGAGGAGTTCTGGAAGGGGCGAAGCCCGGGACCGTGATCATCGACATGAGTTCCATCGCTCCCCACACCTCGCAGCTTGTCGCCACGGAAGCCCGGAAAAAAGGGATCAAGTTTCTCGATGCCCCGGTCTCGGGAGGGACGGTCGGGGCGGAAAAAGCGACGCTCACCATCATGGTGGGAGGGGACAAAGCCCTGCTGGATGAACACATGGAGATCCTCCAGGTCATGGGAAAGACCATTTACCACGTGGGAGATGTAGGGATGGGTGTGACGGTAAAAATGGTCAATCAGATGCTGTTGGGTATCAACCTGGCAGGTATTGCTGAAGCATTGGTGATGGGTACCAAATTAGGCGTAGCTCCGGAAATCCTCTATAAGGTGATCCGGGCCAGCTCTGGCAACTCCTTCCTCTTCGACCACCGAGTTCCCAATTATATTTTTACAGGAAACTTTACCCAACCAGGTTTTGCCCTTGATTTATTGCGGAAAGACCTGGGAATCGCTCTGGAAAGTGCCAAAGCCAACAAAGTCCCTTTATTCCTGACCGGGCAGGCCTATCAATATTATACGAGAGCCGCGGCCGAAGGTTTGGGTAAGAAAGACATGTCGGCGATCATCGAGCTTCTGGAGAAAACGGTGGGGGTGGAAGTGAGAAAAGGAAAGGTTCTAAACTGAAAATTTGAGGAGAACGACATGCAAAATCATCGCCCCCCATTAGCCATCGTCATGGGGGACGCCACCGGCATCGGTCCAGAACTGGTGGCTAAATCTTTGACCATGGAAGAGACCCGCCGACTCTGCCGCCCGGCGGTGATCGGTGACGCCCGAGTGATGGCCGAAGCGATCCAGTTGACCAAAGCCTCTCTCAAGATCGTTCCCCGGAAAAATTGGGCAGAGGTTTCAGGGGACGCGGGCCTGATAGAGATTTTTGACCTGGCCAACCTTGACCCTAAAGAATACAAGATGGGAGAAGTCAGTGCCCGGGCAGGGCAAGCCTGCCTTCAATACCTGGAATTGGGTATGGGACAACTGATGGCTGGACAGGCGGCGGCAATGGTTTTTGCCCCGCTGAACAAGCTGGCCATGCGCCTGGCTGGCTCTCCCTTCAAGGGTGAACTAAACCATTTCATAAGCTTGACCAAGGCCGAACTGGCCGGAGAGATCAATTTTTTGGAGCCCTTATGGACTTCTCGGGTCACCTCCCATGTTGGTTTTCGGGAAATCTGCGACCAGCTAACTCCCGAGGGCATCTTGCGGGCAATTACTCTTCTGCATAAAACCATGTGCCAGGCCGGACTGGAAAAGCCACGGATTGGGGTTGCGGCCCTGAACCCTCATGGGGGGGAGAAAGGCCTTTTTGGCCCGGAAGAAGAGACAATCATCCAGCCTGCTGTGGAAAAAGCAAGGCAGCAGGGGATGGAGGTTCGAGGCCCGTTTCCCGCGGATACCATCTTTGTCCGGGCCCGCAAAGGTGAGTTCGAAGGCATCGTGACCATGTACCACGATCAAGGACAGATCGCCACCAAGCTTTTGGGCTTCGATCGGGGAGTGACGGTCTCCGGGGGGCTTCCGGTGGTCATTGCTACTCCCGCTCACGGGACGGCTCATGATATTGCCGGTAAAGGGATCGCCGATGTGGGAGCTTTTCAGGCGGCGTTGCGAATTGCAGTGCGCATGGCTCAAGGATTAAAGAATTGACCGCGGTCATGGGTAAAAAATAACACCTTTCTCCTTGTTTTTTTGATCATAAATTTTAAATTTAATAGGACGCAGATTCGCGCAGATAACAACAGATAATTATTTTCTTTTTGGTATATCCTAATAATCTGTATACATTCGTGTCCAAAAAGGAAATTCTTATACAACCAAGGTAAAAAAATAAAAAATAAAGGTGGGAGAGAAAAAATTTTTAATTGACAGCCTGGATGAGTCCAAGGATAACGAGCACCTATTTTCAAGCCCCCGGCGTCAAAGCTCAAAGAGGAGGGCTTGTCCAAAAAGGCTTTCATTGAATTTTCAAAAAGAAGGAGGAGATAGATGCAAATTGATAAAGAGAAGTGTACCGGATGTGAGGCCTGTCATCCGTACTGCACAGTAGGAGCCATTCATTCGGTGAAGAAAGATGGCGGGGAAGACCTTGTCAGCGTCATCGATCAGGATGAATGCGTAGAGTGTGGCGTGTGCCATCGGGCCAATATCTGCCCAACCGACGCGATCTATCCGGTTGAGCTCAAATGGCCTCGATCCCTGCGGGGCGTATTCAGCGATCCTCTGACGGTGCACAAAGACACCGGGATTGCCGGCCGCGGAACCGAGGAAATGAAGACCAATGATGTTACCGGACGGATCCGCAGGGGACATGCCGGGGTGGCTATCGAATTGGGAAGACCGGGCATAGGAACCCGCTTCCGGGATGTGGACATCATGGCCCAGGCGGTGGCCAAGGTCGGGGTCGTATTCGAACCCAAGAATCCCGTTACTTTCTTGATGGTGGATAAGAGCACGGGAAAGATCCGCGAGGATATTCTCAACGAAAAGGCCCTTTCGGCGATTATCGAATGCGGCATAGAGATGGATAAATTGGAAAATTTGCTCTCGGTTATCAAAGCCACGGCCCCCAAGCTAAATACGGTCTTTTCTTTAGACCTTATCTGTAAAATGGGGGAGAAAGGAGAAATGGAGACTCTGCCCATCGCCCAGAAAGTGGGCTTTACTCCCCGTCCCAACACCAAGAACAATATCGGTTTTGGCCGCCCTTTAGCGAAGGAGGAATAGGTAAATGACTCACACTTTACATCGAAGAGGGGATAACCAAAGTTTGCAGGAAGATTATGTTGTTCTGATCATGCCGGCCCAGGGCGTCAACGTCCCGGGTTCCGATGAAAAGTTGAAGAAGCTCTGGGAGATTTTTTCCCATTACCATGTAGTAAATTTCGGCAATGGCAACTATAACAAATTCAACCTGAGTCTGGAAGACCTGAAAACAAAGAAATCAATGATCGGCCACGCCGTCTTCAAAGATAAAAAGACGCTGGGCAAGTTCGTCAAAGAATTGAAAGAAGCTGACTTGGGTCTCTCCACGGTTCTTTCCGGGCTGTACGATGAAGTAAAGGGATGTTGCGGCAGTCTGGGAATCAAGCTGCACACGGTGGAACATTCCCTGGGGGTTCATGGCAACACCAAGAAACTCCCTCCAGAGAATGTATTGGAAATCCACACCATGTGTGGCCACGCCCTAATTGCCCCCAACTTGATAGAAGCCATGGTTGAGGAAATCAAAAAGGGCAAAAAAACTGCGGAGGCCGCCGCCGAAGAACTGGCGCGCCAGTGCTCCTGCGGGATCTTCAATCCTTATCGGGCCGCCAAACTGCTTCAGAAAATGGCTTCCTGGTAGGCCGAGGCAAAAAGACCAAGCGCGGTCCCATTACGCCTTTGATTTTTAGCCCCCTCCCAGGCCCATTGATTTTAATCTGATCTCAATATAGCCCCCGGGGTGGAGACAAACATCGGGTAGCGCAACGCCGAAAAGATGATCCGTCGGTATAAGCTGGTCCTGCAGCTGGTCAACGATACGCCCACCCGCTGAGTAATCAAGAGAAAACCGAAAATAAAGTTTTATCCGCAATCTAAAGTTAAAGTTTGCGTTGCAATCGATCTTTATCTGTGTGATACTAATGAAAAATACCTAAAATGCTTAAAGTGCGCTAAAGTGCCTAAAGTTAAAAAAATTTTTAATCACCCGAGGACAAGGTATGGGACTTATTAGCCTGCTTTTCAAAAATCCCGGCGCTTTTATTCTTTTGGTCATTCCCCTTCTTTACTCGATCGTTCTCCATGAACTCGCCCACGGTTGGGTAGCCGAAAAAATGGGAGATTCGACCGCCCGGTGGCTGGGGCGATTGAGCCTGAACCCTTTAAAGCATCTTGATCCCATTGGAACTCTCATGCTCTTCATTTTTGGGTTCGGCTGGGCCAAACCGGTTCCGGTGAATTTTAACAACCTTCATGACCAACGCAAAGGAATGATTTTGGTGTCGGCTGCGGGGATTGTGACCAATACGCTGCTGGCTTTCATCTCTCTTTTTCTCCTGCAACTGATCAATCCCGCCCCTTTCGGGGCCATGGCCACCTTCCTGATCTACATGGCCCAGATCAACATCATGCTGGCCGCTTTTAACCTCATTCCCATCCCTCCTTTGGATGGTTCCAAGATCCTCATGGGCTTTTCCTCCGCTCAATTCCAGTATTCTCTGGCCCGCCTGGAACCGTACGGGTTTTTTATCATCATCGGCCTGCTCTACTTAGGCATCCTCAACCCGCTGATCTCTCTTTTCGAATGGTTTATCATCGGCTTCATCAGCCTCCTTCTCCCGTGAAAGCCGTTAGGTGAGGGGGAATGGCCTGGACTTTTACAGCCCTCGGCGGCGGTCAAGAAATCGGTGCCAATTCTTATCTTTTGAACCTTTCCGGAATACCTCTTCTTCTGGACGCCGGCCTTCACCCCAAAAAATACGGGTATGAAAGTCTCCCGGAATACAGCTTGATCGACCGAGAGCTGGAAGCTATTTTTATTTCCCACGCTCATCTGGATCACGTCGGCTCCCTTCCCCTCATCAACCGCCGGCAGCCTCAAGCTCCCATTTTTGCTACCATCCCTACCAAGGACATCGCTCTCCGCATGCTTCATAATACGGTTACGGTTATGAGTATCTTTCGCGAAGAAAAGGGTCTCCAGGAATACCCTTTCTTTGAGCACGAAGACCTCTGGCCTCTCGAAGGGGAAATTATGGGGCTGGAATACAGGGCCGCGGGCAGTTCACTCGCAACTGGGAAAATGGTTTCCAGCGAACGGATTTATCTTCGGGGAGGAATTCAGGCCCGCTTTATTCCAGCCGGGCATGTGCTGGGCGCGGCGGGAGTGCTCCTAAGGCAAGGGAGGCGTACTCTTTACTACACGGGGGACACATCTTTGCAGGAGCAGGCCCTTATTCCGGGAGCGGTCATTCCCGAAGGGGAGATCGACGTTTTAATCATTGAATGTACCTATGCCAATGATCCTGAATACTATTCTCAGAATCGGCAGCGGGAGATTGATTCCTTGGCCAGGGAAGCCACGGCGATCCTTTCCTCAGGAGGCTGCGTTCTTATCCCCGCCTTTGCCTTGGGTAAGACGCAGGAGCTTTTATCGATCCTTCATTCTTTGATGCGCCGCGGCCAGATCCCTTCCGTCCCCTTATATATATCCGGCTTGGGGAAAAGCATCACCGAGATCTATCAGGACCAGCGGCGTTATTTGCGTCCGCATACCTCCATCTTGGACTTTGAACTTTTCTCCGTCCTCGGATTGTTGGATGATCTGGCGGTCGAAACCCTCCTCAGGAAACCCTGCGTGATCGTGGCTACCAACGGAATGATGGTAGAGAATACTCCCTCGGCGCGCATCGCCCGTTGCCTGGTCCAGGAAGAGCGGCACGGCATCTTTTTCTGCGGTTACATTGATCCCGATACTCTGGGGTATCGAGTATTCCATGCCCAACGGGGAGAAGATCTGATTTTTTCTCCGGAAAGTGCCCCCGTGACCATCAGGAACTCTAATATCAAGCGATTCTATCTCTCTTCCCATGCTGATCGTTACGAACTTTTGGAAATAGCCAGGAAGCTTCAGCCACGCATCATTATCCTGGTTCATGGCGAGAAGGAAGGAATGGAGTTCATGCAGGAAGAATTGACGGGGGGAAGTCAGATTTTTATGGGAGAGAAAGGAAAGACGATCAGATTGGATTAGTTTCGAGTTGCGAGTTCCGAGTTTCAAGTTAAAAGTGTAAAGCTGCAGTTATCGATGGTCGTTGCTTTAAACCCGAAACTGGCAACCCGAAACGCTATAATTTTTCCAGGGCTCTGGAGATTCGTTTTACAACCTCTTCTCTTCCCAAAATCTTCATCACTTCGTAAATCCCCGGACTGACGGCTTTGCCAGTTAGGGCCACCCGAACCGCCTGGGCAATCGCCCCCAACTTCACCCCTTTTTGGGTAACAATCTCCTTGAAAATCTCTTCCAGGCCTTTCTCGTCGAGCTCGGGGGATGAATTTATTTTGACGTTAAGCGTCTCCAGAGGCTCTTTGATGTTGGGGGTCAGATGCTTCGCCGCCGCTTTTTCATCTGTGGGAAAATCATCCCGGCAGAAGAACTCGGCCTGCTCAGCCATCTCCATCAGGTTTTTAGATCTCTCCTGCAGGGTCTTGATTACTTCCTTGAGCCAGGCGCGGGATCGCGGCTTCAAACCCTTTTGATCCAAGAAGGGAATCAACTGCTCAACTAAATTCTCGGGCTTTTCCTGGCGGATATAAAGTCCGTTCAACCAGAGGAACTTTTCGGTATTGAAAACGGCGGCAGATTTTCCGACGTTCTCCAAAGAGAATTTCTCCACCAACTCCTGCTGGTTGAAAACCTCCTGGTCGCCATAGGACCAGCCCAAACGTACCAGATAATTCACCAGCGCTTGCGGCAAGTATCCCATTTCTTTATAGGCCAGAACCGATGTTGCCCCATGGCGTTTGGAAAGACGGGTTTTATCTGCCCCCAAGATCATAGGGACATGGGCAAACTGGGGCAAAGGATAGCCCAAAGCCTCATAGAGGAGGATCTGCCGGGGAGTGTTGTTGACATGGTCATCACCACGGATGACGTGGGTGATAGACATGGTAGCATCGTCCACCACGGCGCTGAAGTTGTAAGTGGGCCATCCGTCGCTGCGCTGGATGATCAGGTCGTCGAGCTCCGCGTTCTCGAACTCAATCACCCCCTTGATCAGGTCGCGCAAAATGGTCACCCCCTGCTGCGGAGCCTTAAACCGGATGGCCGGTGTACGGCCGGGAATGGGTTCCTTCAGGTTTTGGCAGCGGCCGTCGTACTTGGGTTTCCGTTTTTCCTTGAGGGCTTTTTGGCGTTTCTCCTCTAATTCTTCTGGTAGGCAATAGCAGGGATAGGCCTTGCCCTCTTGCAGAAGCCTTTGGACATGATCGCGGTAGAGAGGTAAACGATCCGTTTGGTAGATGGGGCCTTCGTCCCAGTCCAGGCCGAGCCAGGTCAGGCTCTCCAGGATGGCAACGATAGATTCTTTGGTGGAGCGTACCTGGTCGGTGTCTTCGATGCGTAGAATAAATTTTCCTCCCTGGTTGCGGGCATACAACCAGTTAAAGAGGGCGGTCCTCGCTCCCCCGATATGTAGGTACCCGGTTGGGCTGGGGGCAAAACGTAAGACAACTTTATTCACAATCAATCCTCGCTGGTCTAACTTATGATCCCGCTTTTAGCGGCGTCGAACCCCGTATTTCCTATTTTATCTTAGGCTATGGCTGCTTTTAAGGTCAAGGGGAATTCGCCTCTCGCCCACCCCCAGTTTTGAAGATTGGCCCTTTTTCCCAGTTGGTGTGCCGGTTCCTGACTACCATTCGGAAATCATGAATGAAAATCAAATAGGAAACAGGGCAAATAATTTAGCGCGAATTTTTGCACATTTTTTTATTGACATCTTTTGCGGGCAAAGGTAGTATTTACTTGGATGAGTCGGATGGTAGTTTTGGGAAACATATAAGATGGCCATTGGGAGTGTTGTTTATGATTCTCAATGGCCTTTTTTGTTGGCCAGAGCGATATCCGGGCTTATTCCAAGAAGCATTCAGCAGAAAGGAGGGATATCGCTATGGCAGAAGGACAGGTGAAATGGTTTAATGAAAAAAAGGGCTTTGGCTTCATCCAACAGGATGATGGACAGGACCTTTTTGTGCATTACACAGCCATTTCGGGAGACGGTTTCAAGACTCTGACTGAAGGCCAAAGGGTGCGTTTCGAGATTGAAGAAACGTCCAAAGGGCCTAAGGCTAAGAACGTCCAGAGCATTTAAAATTTTAAAAAAATCTGGTTTTCCTCATCATAAGGCACCTCGCGAGACGCGGGGTGCCTTTTTCATTTTTTCAGCTTGGCGCATAGCCAAAAGCAGTTAGAGAAGCATGCGAATCCCCACAAGCAAAAGCAGCCCAGCAAAGACCCGGCGGAGGCGCAAGGGGTTTATTCTGTTGGCCAACCCGGCCCCCCATTGGCCCAGGAAGATACTGGGGACTCCTGCCAGCAGCCAACCCAAGAGGTGCACGTATCCTAAGGAAAAGGAAGGTAGGTTGGGTTTGCCCAGCCCGTTGAGGATATACCCAGCTGTGCCTACGAGAGAAGCGAAAAACACAAAAGCAATGGAAATTCCCAAAGCGCGATGAATGGGAATACCCAGGAATCGGGCCATTAGCGGGATGGCAATTACCCCCCCGCCCAGGCCAAAAAAACCAGAGAATACTCCCACCAAGAAGCCAATGAATAAGGTGGGAAGAAACGGGGGAGAGAGAAACTCCTCGGATTCCTCCGTTTCCTTTTTCTGGAAGAGCATCTGGACTGATAGAACGATTAAAAGCAACGCGAAAAGTTTTATAAGTAGGGGGCCTTTTAAATAAGCGGCAAGGGTTGACCCAAGCAGAGATCCGGGGATACCGGGGATGGTCAATTGAAAGACTATCCGCCAGATGACATTGCCAATCCTGGAATGGGCAAACGAACCGGATAAGGAAGTGGGGATAATGATGGCTAAGCTGGTTCCAAAGGATAGATGAACAATGACCTCGGGGGAAATGTTCATTGACGGAAAAGCCCAATAGCGTAGAAGCGGGATCATAATAATCCCGCCGCCCACGCCCAGAAAGCCTCCTAAAAACCCCACGACCGTACCGATGAAAACGAATTGCAAAAAGTTGTAAAAGGCGACTTCCACGCTATCTTTCCCGATGAAAAGATTCTTAAAAATTACACCACTTCATAACCGGGCAGTTGAACAAAGATGAAAGGTATATGGAAAAGAATGATAAAAAATTGGTCCCAGCAGGTACCGGGATAAAGAAAAAGGAGCGGAACTAACCCAGATCCTTGGGTCTTTAGGTTTCTTCTTCCTCTATGCTGGTAGCATAGGCCAACCCTCGGTAAGTGAGGTCTTCTTCCGTCTTTTTGAGAATGTTCACTTCTTTTTCCAGGTTTGATTGGCACGATACGCACAGCTTGGCTAACGGCATGACTTTCAGACGACTCTGGCCAATTTTTTCTCCACATTCCTCACAAATGCCGTAGGTGCCTTCCTTGATTTTTTCCAGGGCCTCGTTGATGGCCGTGAGCTTTTCTTTGTCCCGGCCCGTGAGGAGGAGGGAAAGTTCTCGATCGCGCTCATCCCCGGCCTGATCAACTAAATCTCCGATGTTGGATGGGGCCGTCAAAGGTTCAGGGATACGGTTTTCGGAAATTTCCGTGATTAACTTATCCCGCATCGCTAAAAGGGATTTCCGGATTCCCTCTTTCTCATCTTTTATGGCCTTTATGGCCGGGCCTTTGCCTGCTATTTTAGTTTTCACCAGTGGTTTTACAGGTTTTTTGATCATTTTTTTCTTAGGTGGCTTAGGTTTGATAAGTTTTTTCTTTTTCTTGAGGTTAACCGGTGGCTTCTTGGCCGGGGCTTTTTTCTTTTTTTTCTCAGACCGTTGGGTGGCCATGAAGGTCTCCCTCCCTTCTGGGAAAATGAACCTCAAATACACTTAAAGTTATTTAATGTACAATATATTTTTATATTGTCAAGAAGATTTTTGCAAAAAAATTTTGCAAAAAAATTCTTAGATTTGAAAAAAAATAAACAGGAGGTCTTTGTTATTAAAAATAACTTTCCAGGAGAAAAAAAGATTTTCCTCTGGAGCAATGAGGATTCCCAGGAGCTTACTGTTTAAAATTTATGGTCGGGGCGACTGGATTTGAACCAGCGACTCCTTGTTTCTGAAAAAACTTATCTCTTGCGCGCACGTTCACCCTAACAGGATGATATTAAATAAAAAATTTACAATTTTCGGTTGCCCTGTTTTGTAGGAAAGGTATAATGCAGAATAATTGAAATCACAACAAGGATTTTTTAGGAGTAAATTTATTTACAAGTAAGAAGTCGGTAAGAAATTTTAAAGCACAGCAGAAAGGATCATTAAGGTGAAAATATGGCAAGACCTTTTAGAATCACGCAAAGACACGTCAAGTTTCTGAAGTTTATTATGGCCGGAATGACGCAAAGGGATGCTTACCTCGAAGCAGTTTTCAAGACAAGTACGCCACATTCCGCAGAACAAGCAGGATGCGCACTTCTGAAACGACTTGAACAGCACGCGGATTATCAGGAAATCATTAGGGCGTTCAATCCATATTACGAGTTGGGAGCCGATGTTGCTTCGCTCCGAAAATGTGCAGATCCAAAGATCCGGCTCGGGGCCTGCAGTGTGGCCGGGAAGTGGTTACGAATTGAAAAAGAGGAAGTCCCAGCAAATTTCGGCTTCCAGGTTATCATAACAGGACGACAGCCTGGAACTCTGCCGACAGAGTCTAAGGGAGCAATCGAGCAGTCTAAGACCATCCAAATCAAAGCCCCAAAGAAGCCCACCGCTTTATTACGTTGATATTTACGTTGATATCATCATCGTTTTTCTCTATTGATGGGTCGATCTGTTATAGCAATCCTTTTCTTGTAACACTTTTTTTCCGGGCATCGGAATATCGGGCATCGATCCAGGAGGACAGCACCAACCTAATGGGGAAGAGGTGACACCGCTCGCTTCTCCCGTCCTTCTCCCTGACCGACATGGTCGATCCACCCCCCCCACCCCCCTCATTGAAAAATCGAATTCCGAGGATTACCCCCCTGGTAGAATACATGCCACCCACAGATAAAATTTGATTTCATAACTCGTCAATTCACACTTGACGCCTTTCCTATTGGGCTTGCTCAGATTTTGAAAAAATTTAAGGTGGAGTTCATTGTTTAATTTAATTTTGTCCTGATCTGACAATTTCATCGCTTATCCTCTTGTTGCAGGCTATGAGCCATTCGTATCGATCAAGGAAGGAAGGGGTTTGCACCTTTCAGCATTTAGCCGCCCGGGGCAAGGAAGAAACGGGGGCCAGGCCCTCTTCTATCCCCATAGATTTTATCAAAGGAGAAGGAGGACTCAGACCCAAATTTAATGGTTTGACCTGTTCAAGGGTTTTTGGTATTATGCGCTAAATTCCGGATTTCCCCTACAACCTCTTCCCTGGATTTTAAGCCCAGGCCTTCCAAGAAGCGGGGAATAAGAATGCGCGGTGATCCGTTAGCCCTCCAGATCAAATGTCAAACCAAAACGCAAAGAGCGCCAAGTGATATTTTTAGACTGCTATTCCCCTCTCTTAAGATTCTTTTGACCCCACTGTATTCGATTAATAAAATAATAATGGCATCTTCGGTGGAACCGTCTTTGCGTTCTTGCGCCTTGGCAGGGGAAAAAATTATGAAGGAGATTAGGGCGATTTGACTCGAGACTCATGGACGGAGACAAGATTGTCAAGAATAAAGATCTGACCGTATGCCGTGTATGACGCATGACTTGTCGGTTAAAGTCCGGTCGTGGGAGTTCGGCAGTTCGCCCACGTAGCTGGAGGGAGGTGTGAGGAGTAACCTGAAGCACTGAGTTCCCTGACAAAGGCTCCTTCGGGGAGGCGAGCAAACCTGCGGGTTGCAGCGCAAGCGAACCTATACGTAGCCTCGTAACTTAGAGTGGAGTTGCCGACCCTTTG
>Ga0180009_10000803_pt1 | contig 40507 bp, 37 predicted proteins | sample OS_PC_MetaG_FD_123537 | JGI IMG/M metagenome (GOLD analysis project Ga0180009, IMG submission 123537) | Groundwater microbial communities from the Aspo Hard Rock Laboratory (HRL) deep subsurface site, Sweden - OS_PC_MetaG | ecosystem: Environmental > Aquatic > Deep subsurface > Groundwater...
CCGGATCGTTGGCGACGTTGTCCGACGTGCAGACGGCGACGAGCAGTCTCGCTTCGGCGATCTCGGCAGGGACGAGCGCAGTGAACAGCAACACTGACACGCAGATCCTGAGCGCTTCCTCATCTCTTGCGACGCGGATCGACTCGGCGGTGAGCACGGGCTGGACGGTGACGCTGTCCGATTTTGGGCAGACGACGGTCAATACCGCGTATAAGGCGAAACTCCAAGTCCTCGATCATGGATCCATCCCGACGGACGCCGACGCCCTTCCGACGGTGGTCATCACCGATCCCGTCGGGACCGTCCAAGTACTGGCTGGCGTCATGACCAAGGACTCGGACGGGACGTACAGCTACAGCTACAGCATCGGCGGAAGCGCGATCGGCGGCGTCTGGGAGACGGTCGTGTCGGCCGTCATCGGCGGCGAAACCGTCAGGCTTGTCGATTACTGGTCCCTCTCCAGCTCACCGGCTGACGTTCAGATCATCGAAATCACGGACAAGGTCATCCCGACCATCACCGCCCATGTGAGGATCGACAACATGGGAACGTCGGACAGCGACTTCTACTATGCGTATTGCATCGTGAGCAGCGAAGACAACGTCTGCGGAGGAGGGGATGATGTCGATTCCGGATCGGATACCGCGTATATCGTCGCCGGAAGCTTCCTGGACCTGTTCTTGACCTTGGATGACGTCCCGACGGCGGGAACGTATTGGTTCAAGGTCAAGGCACGCGCGTTGTCTGAACCCAATTGGGCGTCCTCGACGGAGCAGTTCATCGCGGAGTCCGGGACGACTCCGCCGCCGCCTCCACCGGACGGTGGCGGGGGTGGAGGTGGTGGAGGCGGCACGACCGGTTCGGATACGAAAGTCGTTTTTTCCGGCTGGGCATATCCGAACAGCAAGGTCATCCTGCTCAAGGACGCACAGATCGCGGCAAGCGTGTTTGCCGATTCCAATACCGTGTTCAGTATCACGCTCCCTGGTCTTTCGGGTGGCAGTTATGTCTTCGGTCTCTATGCTGAAGATTCATCAGGAAGAAGGTCGGCTCTCGTGACGTATCCGATCACCATCCTGACCGGCACCACGGTGTCCAGGACCGGTATCTTCATCACGCCGACCATCGCGGTCGATAAGAGCGAAATGAAGTCCGGGGAGCCGCTCACGATTTTTGGGTACGCGGCGCCCGAAGCGGATATCACGATCATGACATATTCAGCATCCGAATACGTCGGCAAAACGCAGTCCGCCGCGAGGGGCGCGTACGAATATCAGCTCGATACCGCCCAAATGCCGCATGGGCAGTACTACACCAAGGCGAAGGCAACGAAATCCGGCGTGACGAGCCCGTTCAGTCAAGCCATTGGCTTTGTCGTGGGCACGGAAACGGTGGATATCGAACCGCCCGGCATCTGTCCGGGAAAAGCCGACCTGAACAGCGACTGCCGCGTGAACCTGGTGGATTTCTCCATCGCCGCCTATTGGTATAAGCGTCCCTTGAGCGACGCCTTCAAGTTCTTGGAAGCGACCAAATTGAGCGGCGACGGCAAAGTGGACCTGATCGATTTCTCGATCATGGCGTATTATTGGACCGGCTAGCGGCACGCACAGAAGATCATATGAACCGACTCCGTCACCATCGTTTTTCCGCCCTCGTCCTCGCGTGTCTCTTCGTGTGTATCGCCGCTCCCGTCAGCGCGGCGGAATTCTATTTCGATGCTCCCAGTCAGCTCGGCATCGGAGACGTGTTCGAAGCGGCGATTTTCCTGAACACGGAGGATATCAACGCCGTCGGGGGGACGGTCGTCTTCCCGAGCGACGTCCTGCAGCTGACGGACATCCGGGAAGCGAATTCGATCATCAATCTCTGGGTCGAGAAGCCGACGCTCGTATCCGACGGCCAGATCGCCTTTTCGGGAATCACCCCAGGGGGATACCACGGTTCGCGCGGGTTGCTGTTGACGTTCGTCTTCACCGCAAAACAAGAAGGAGAGGGCGCCATCGAGGTCAAGGACGCGCAGGTCCTGCTGAACGACGGGAAAGGAACCGAGACCGCGCTTTCCATCTTTCCGCATCGATTCACGGTTTCCGGCACCCCTGGCGTCTTGACGGTACCTCCTGTGATCGACGGGGACCGTCCCGAATCGTTCGCGCCGGATATCTCGCATGACCCTAATCTTTTCGGGAATCAGTGGTTCGTTGTTTTTGCCACGCAAGACAAGGGAAGCGGTATCGACTATTATGAAGTGAAGGAGGCGCGGCAGAAGATTTCGGGGATGTTCACGAAATGGACGACGGCGGAAAGCCCGTACGTCCTGCGGGATCGGGCATTGCGGAGCACCGTGTACGTGAAGGCGGTCGATAAGGCCGGCAACGTGCGCATCGAACGGATCGCTCCGCGGAACCCGCTTCACTGGTACGAAAACTACGAAATCTGGATCCTCATCGTCATGATTCTGTCCCTCATCGTCGCATCGAGCACCTTCGTATGGAGAAAACGCAACACAACGTAAGACGTGTATCGGTCGGCGGCGCGTTGCTTGGCGCGCTGTTCATCGTGTTCCCTGCGGTCGCGCAGGCGGCCACGATGTATTTCGCCCCTTCTTCCGGGACGTATGCGGTCGGCACGTCGTTCACGACGAGCATCTACGTCTCGAGCGCGGATCAGGCGATGAACGCGGCGTCCAGCATCGTGACGTTTCCTACGGACAAATTGGAAGTGGAATCGATTTCCAAAAGCGGATCCATCTTCAGCCTGTGGGTCCTGGAACCTGGTTTTTCCAATGCTGCCGGCACGATCAATCTCGAGGGTATCGTCTTGAACCCGGGTTTCACGGGCAAGGGCGGAAAGATCCTGACGATCAGATTCAGGGCCAAGGCCGCGGGCAATGCCCCCGTTTCCTTTTCGTCCGGTCTGGTCCTGGTGAATGACGGAAAAGGATCGAATATCCTGGCGGGGCTTGGAGGAGCCAACTTCACGATCAATCCGGTCAAACCCGGTGAGCCGGAGCCTGTCGTCACGCCGCCGAAAGAGCCGTCCGGCACGCCTGCAGGTCCTCAGATCCGTTCGTCGACGCATCCCGATCCGAACACGTGGTACGCACAGAACGTCGCGAAATTCGCGTGGGATGTGCCGAAAGACGTGATCGGCGCGCGCATATCGATCGACAAGGATCCGTCCTCGATCCCCACGGAAACGTTGACGACACCGATCGACTCGAAAGAACTCACGGTATTGGGTGACGGCGTCTGGTATTTCTCCGTCCGATTACGCAACGACAAGGGCTGGGGCGGCATCTCCCGTTTCAAGTTCCAGATCGACACGACTGGACCGTCTCTTCTGGAATTGAGCGAGGAACGGACGGATGCGACCGATCCGCGCGGGAGGTTCATCATCCGTGCAGAGGATGGGGCGTCCGGCATAGACCATTTCGAAGTCCGTATCGCGAACGAAAGTCCGCAGATCTGGAAAGATGATGAAAGCCATAGGTACGAAACGCCCGTGTTGGCGCCGGGGACGTATACGCTGATCGTCAAAGCGGTGGACAGGGCAGGTAATTCATTGGAGAAATCAGCGGAATTCACGATCCAGCCGTTGGAGGCACCGGTCATCACCGATTATCCGACGGATCTTCGGAGCGGAGAGATCCTTGCCGTCAAAGGAACGACGGCATATCCGGGCGCGGAGGTCGACATCTATCTCCGATACGAATCGGACGAGCCCAAACGTACGAGCGTGAGGAGCGGTGAGGACGGCCGGTTCACGTTCGTCGCCGAAGATAGGGTCACAAGCGGTATCTATACCCTCTGGGCCGTCGTCACGGACGATCGCGGCGCAAAGAGCGGACCGAGCGAGAAAGTCACCATCGCGGTAGAGCGGCCCGTCTTCTTGCGGTTCGGTACATGGGCGATAGGATTCCTCTCGATCTTCATTCCGCTTCTCGCGCTGATCCTTCTCCTTATCTACCTTGCGTGGCATTGGTGGCATAAGTTCGCGATTCTTCGCAGAAAGGTCAAGAAGGAAATCAACGAGGCGGAACAAGCGCTCCACAAGGCTTTCGATGCGTTGAAAGAAGCTATCGGCGAGCAGATCAGGATGTTGGATCTGGTCAAATCGAAACGTGAACTCACCAAGGAGGAGGAAAGGATCATCAAACAGCTCAAGAAGGATCTGGACCACGCAGAGCGCTACGTCAGGAAGGAAATCGAGGACGTGGAAAAGGAAGTGAGGGAATCGTGACATCGAAGCCGACGAGGCGGTCACGTTCGATTACGCGATGTCTGAAGCGTCGGACTATACGATGACATGCGCCTGCGGGACGGAACGTTGTCGCAAGACGGTCACGGGCAACGATTGGAAAATTCCAGATCTGCAGAAGCGGTACGCGGGATACTTCTCGGACTATATTCAGAGAAAAATCGACGCAAACGCATGAAACCTCTCACGTTCCGTCTCAAACAAGGACAATTCCTGAAGGAGGAGATCGAGGCGCGCACGAAGGGCGTCGAAGCCGGCGTTCTCCTGTCAGTCGTCGCGGGGTTGGAAGTCGCCGTATTGCGGATGGCCGGAGCGACGCCGGAACATCAGGAAATAAAGAGGTTCAAGGGGCCGCTCGAGGTCGTGTCCGCAACGGGAACGATATCGTCGGACGGCTGTCATATCCACATCTCGGTATCGGACGCGGACGGGAATGTCGTCGGCGGACATCTGAAGGACGGATGTGTCGTCGCCTTCACGGCCGAGGTCGTCATCGGTATCCTCGAAGGTACGACCTTCCGTCGGATCCCCGACGCGGAGACCGGATACGAAGAACTGACCGTTTCATGAACCTATGAACCAGACACAGCCGTTGGTCGGCGTGGGCGTCATGATCCTCAAGGGGGATACGGTCCTGCTCGCGAAACGGAGAGGGTCGCACGGAGAAGGGGAGTACGCGTTTCCGGGCGGACATCTCGAGCATCTCGAGTCCTTCGAGGCGTGTGCGCGACGTGAGACGACGGAGGAATGCGGCATCGAGATCGGGAACGTCCGGTTCCAAGTCGTCGCGAACATCGTCGGATACGCGCCGAAGCACTACGTCCACATCGGGCTCGTGGCGGATTGGGTCAGCGGCGAGCCGGAGGTCCTTGAACCGGAGAAATCGGAGTTCTGGAGATGGTATCCTCTTGACGCGCCCCCAGACCCCCTGTTCGAACCATATCGCATCGCCGTCCAGGCCTACCGCGACGGAATCTCATATTACGATACCGAACCGACGACATCACATGAGATACGACAAGCTCGTCCTGGACCTGATTCCGGACATCATCCGATTGAAAGGGGAGACACCCGTCACGCATATCGCGGACGAAGAGGAATACGGTCGACGGCTGAAGGAGAAACTTCGTGAGGAGGTCGAGGAATACATCAAGGATGACCGCTTGCGCGATTCGGCCTATTTCGCTAGACTTCGCGCCATCTCAAACCTATGAAACAACAGGTCTCCGCAGGGTCAATCATGGGACGTTCGGCCGTGAAGAAGCGCGTCGCGCTGCTCGTGGTGCTCCTCGTCGTGACGGCGTCCGTCGCCTACCCGGCGCCTGCCGACAAGGTCCTCGCGACGGTCGGCGATTGGGTCGGGCTGAAGATTCCGTCCATCGAGAAGCCGTTCGTGCTCGGTCTCGACCTCCAGGGGGGGACGCGACTCGAATATTCGGCGGACCTTTCCCGCGTCGACGAAAGCGAACAACGGAGCGCCATGGACGGCGTCCGCGACGTCATCGAACGCCGCGTGAACACCATCGGCGTATCCGAGCCGCTCGTCCAGATCGGACAGGCGGGGAAGGACTGGCGCGTGACCGTCGAGCTCGCGGGCATCCAGGACATCAGCGACGCCATCACGCTCATCGGCGAGACACCTATCCTCGAGTTCAAAGAGCAGAACACCGAGCCACAGCGACAGCTCACGGACGAGGAACGCGGCCAGATCGTCGAGGCGAACACCGCGGCCGACGCGAAGGCCGATGAGATGCTGAAGAAGGCACTCGATGACCCGGGTTCGTTCGAACAGCTCGTCGCAGAGACGACGGAGGACACGACGACCAAGGGGTCGAACGGCGATCTCGGGTTCATCAAGACCAATCCCGACTACCTCGAGATCTACGACGCGACGAAGCAGAAGGACGCCGGGACCGTCTATCCGAACGTCATCACGACGCCGCGCTGGAATATCATCGCGAGGGTCGAGGAAGTGAAGGATGCGGGGACGGAGATCTTCGCGCACCACATCCTCATTCGGTATGCCGGCGCCACGAATTCCACGTCGACACGGACGAAGGAAGATGCACGTGCGCTCATAGAGGATATCAAAGCCGGCGCCACGTCCGAGAACTTCATCGATACGGCCATGACGACCTCGGAAGAGCCGGGCGCGAACGAGACCGGCGGCGCGCTGGGCTGGTTCAGCATCGGCGACATGGTCAAGGCATTCGAGGATGCGGCATTCGCCCTGCCGGTCGACGGCATCTCGGACGTCGTCGAGACGCAATTCGGCTATCACCTCATCTACAAGAGCGGCGAGCGTTCGGTCAACGACGTCCGTGTCCGTGCCATCTTCATCAAGAAGACGATGGAGTCGGACATCGTCCCGCCGCAGGAGGATTGGAAGAACACCGAACTCACGGGCAAGAACCTGAAGCGCGCGTATCTCGACTTCGACCCGAACATGGGTGCCGCGCAGGTCGCGCTGACCTTCGATGACGAAGGCACCAAGATGTTCGCGGACATCACGCGGCGCAACGTCGGACAGCCGGTCGCCATCTTCCTCGACAACCAGCCGATTTCCGTCCCGACGGTCGAGTCCGAAATCACAGGCGGCCAGGCCGTCATCTCCGGCAACTTCACCATCGTGGAAGCCAAGCTCCTCGCCCAGCGCCTGAACGCCGGAGCCCTGCCGGTGCCCATCAACCTCATCGCTCAGCAGTCCGTCGGGCCGACGCTCGGACGCGATTCCGTCAACGCCTCGCTTATCGCCTCACTCTGGGGATTCGCGCTCGTCGCGCTCTTCATGCTCCTCCTGTACCGTCTGCCAGGTCTCCTCGCCATCCTGAACCTCGGGCTGTACGTGGTTGTCTCCCTCGCCATCTTCAAACTCGTACCTGTCACGTTGACGCTCGCGGGCATCGCCGGCTTCATCCTCTCCATCGGCATCGCGGTCGATGCGAATGTCCTCGTATTCGAGCGGTTCAAGGAGGAAATCAAGCTCGGCAAGTCCCTTCGCAACGCACTGGAAGAGGCCTTCAAGCGCGCGTGGACATCCATCCGCGACGGCAACATGACGACGCTCATCTCCTGCGCCGTGCTGTACTGGTTCTCGTCGTCCATCATCAAGGGGTTCGCGCTGACGCTTGCCATCGGTATCCTGCTCTCGATGTTCTCGGCCGTGGTCGCGACCCGCACGGTCCTTCGCTACGTCTCAGGGTTCGGATGGGCGCAGCGGAATCCATGGCTCTTCCCGGGCACGAGGAAGCCCATGCCGACCGGGACCGACTCATCTGACCGACCGACAACCGTATGAAAATCGTCGCGAACCGCATCGTCTATTACGTCTTTTCGGGCGTGCTCGTCGGAGGGTCCCTCGTGGCGCTCGCGATCTTCGGCCTGAAGCAAGGTATCGATTTTACGGGAGGCTCCATCCTGTCCGCGCGTTTCGATGCCCGTCCGACGCCCATCGAGGTAGAGCAAACGCTCGCACCACTCGATCTCGGCGGTATCGTGGTTCAGCCTGTCGGCGAGAAGGACATGAATATCCGGCTCAAGGAGCTTGACGAGCCGACACACCAGCAGGTCATGGAGACGCTTCGGTCGAGCTACGGCACGGTCACGGAGCTCCAGTTCAATTCCATCGGACCAGCCATCGGCAAGGAGCTCCGCCAGAAGTCCACGCTCGCGCTCATTATCGTGCTCCTCGCCATTCTTGCATACGTCGCGTGGTCGTTCCGCAAGGTCTCGATGCCCATCCAGTCTTGGAAATATGGGGCTATCACGCTGTTCTCGGCCTTCCATGACGTCATCGTACCGGTCGGTCTCTTCGCGATTCTCGGGAAATACGCGGGCGTGGAGATCGGGACGTCCTTCATCGCCGCCGTCCTGACCATCATGGGGTACTCCATCAACGACACCATCGTCGTGCTCGACCGTGTCCGCGAGAACCTGCAGCGGGGCGGGGGACTGTTCGAGGATATCGTGGAGCGGTCCGTCCAGCAGACCATGCTCCGTTCCCTCAACTCGTCCTTGACGACCATCCTCGCGATGGGCGCGGTCTATTTCTTCGGCGGCGCCTCCATCAAGGACTTCGCGCTCGCGCTCATCGTGGGCGTCGCTGTCGGGACCTATTCCTCCATCTTCATCATGTCGCCACTGCTCGTGACGTGGGACCGCTGGGACAAGAAGCGGAGGCGGTCGAATCAAGGAAAGAAGTGAACGGAAAGAGTGAAGACGAACCGAAGGACACGGTCGACCGTGTCCTTTTGAATATCCAGAAGACTCGTCGTTGCGAGGAGCGAGCCCGCGAGCGACGCGGCGATCTCACCGAAATCGATCGATCGGAGAATCAAGGTACAATTGCGGAGCCTGTCCCGAACGGATGTGAGGGATCGTCGGACTCCTCGCAACGACGATTCTCCGATATCCGTACCCTACCAACGACCGACGACCCCATGCTATAATCGACGCGCATGGACTCCGTCGGCATCTGGCTCGAACGTCTGATTTTCCTCGCGGGCAATTCCCCGTTCGAGGCGATGTGGTTCATTTTCTTCAGCGGAGGATGGATCGTCGTCCCCATCCTGGCATGGGTCATGGTCAAGACGATTTGGCTGTACAGCAAACAGACGGCGTACGACGCGAAGAAAGACTGGATCCTGCTCGCCATCGACGTCCCGCGCCTGCACGAACAGACACCACGAGCCGTAGAGAACATCTTCGCGCATCTCGCAGGCGCACATTCGCCGGCGTCTTGGACGGAGAAGTGGTTCGAAGGCAAGACGCAGGACACCATCAGCATGGAAATCGTCTCCATCGACGGTCACGTGCAGTTCCTCGTGCGCACGACACGCGGGTTCCGGGACCTGATCGAGGCGTCCATCTACGCCCAATACCCGGACGCGGAAATCGTGGAAGTCGAGGATTACACCCTTCGCGTACCCTCCTTGTATCCCGACCGCGAGTGGGAAATGTTCGGCACCGAGATGATCCCGGTCAAATCGGACGTTTTCCCGTTGCGAACCTATCCCGAATTCGAGGATAAGGTTTCCGGCGAGTTGAAAGACCCCATGGCGGTCATGCTCGAGAACCTTTCACGAATAGGGCCGGGCGAGCAGGTCTGGTTCCAGATCGTGATGACGCCCATCGAACAGAAGGAGTTTCAGGTCAAGGTGGAAACGTTCGTAAAGAAACTTACGGGTCAGAAGGTGGAGGTAAAGGAATCCTTGCTCGAAAAAGCCGTAAATCTTCCTATCAAGGGCATGGGACTCGTGCTCGAGACCTCCGGCATCCTCGGCACGCCATCGGTACCGCCGAAGAAGGAGATGCAGCCATTCAGCAAAATCTTGCAGATGTCCCCCGGCGAGCGTAAAGTACTCGAAGCGATCGAGGTCAAGGCGTCGAAGATCGTCTACACCTGCAAGATCCGGTTCCTCTACGTGGCGAAGAAGGGGGTGTTCAAGAAGCAGAAGACGGTGTCGCCGTTCGTCGGCGCCATCAAGCAGCTGAACACCAACGACCTGCAGTCGTTGAAGCCCGAGACGAAGCGCGTCGGGATGAATGCGACGCTTTGGTTCTTCAAGGAAAGCCGCAACAGAGAACGCAAGCGGCGATTCATGTCGGCGTATCGGTCCCGGTCGAACTGGGTCGGGATGCCGGGATACACCCTCAACATCGAGGAACTCGCGACGCTATGGCACTTCCCCATCTCGATGCAGTCGCGTCCTCCTCAGCTTAAGAAAACCGAATCGAAACGATCGGAGCCCCCCATCAACCTGCCGTTCGCCCCGTCGTGACGATGTCATCCGCACCTTGAACGTTCCTTTCTCCCTCACGGGCTATGCCCATTCCCTACAACCACGATCACGAAAACGAGATATCCCTCTTTGCGGCAGTGAATTTCCGGAACCAGTTCCGGCGTTTCGGAATCAAGACCGACGACCGGCGTCGGCACATGTATGTCTTAGGGAAGACCGGCGTCGGCAAGACGACCCTGCTCGAAAACCTGTTCATGTCCGACGTGCTCGCGGGCCACGGATGCTGCTACATCGACCCGCACGGCGACACGGCAGAAAAGCTCCTCGACTTCATCCCGTCGAATCGTATCAACGACGTCGTCTATTTCAACCCGGCGGACCTCGACTATCCTGTAGGGTTCAATATCCTCGAGACCGCGAGGGAGGAACAGAAGCATCTCGTGGCTTCGGGCCTCATGGGCGTCTTCAAGAAGATCTGGCCGGACGTGTGGAGCGCTCGCATGGAGTACATCCTCCTCAATTGCGTGCTGGCATTGCTCGATTACCCGGGCGCGACGCTCCTCGGCATCAACCGTCTGCTCGTCGACAAGGAGTACCGTTCGAAGGTCGTGGCCAAGATCAGGAATCCCATCGTCAAGACCTTTTGGCTCGCGGAATTCACGTCCTGGTCCGAGAAGTACGCGACCGAGGCCATCGCACCCGTGCAGAACAAGGTCGGGCAGTTCCTCTCGGCCTCCATCATCCGAAACATCGTCGCGCAGGTGAAATCCACCGTCAATCCACGCGAGATCATGGACGAGGGCAAGATTTTCATCGTCAACCTATCGAAAGGGAAAATCGGCGAGGACAACATGAAGCTCCTCGGCGGCATGATCGTGACGAAGATCCAACTCGCGGCCATGGAACGTGTGGACATCAGGAACGAGGATGACCGTCGCGATTTCTATCTGTTCGTCGACGAATTCCAGAATTTCGCGAATCAATCCTTCGCGTCCATCCTCTCCGAAGCGCGCAAGTACCGTTTGAATCTGACGGTCACGCACCAGTACATCAAGCAACTTGCGGAAGAAGAGGTCGCGGACGCCATCTTCGGCAACGTAGGGACCATCGCGTGCATGCGTATCGGTGGCGAGGACGCGGCGTTCCTTGAGACGGAATTCGCGCCGACATTCACCCCCGAGGACCTCGTGAACCTACCGAAGTACCAGATGTACCTCAAGCTCATGGTGGACGGCGTCTCGACCGCGCCATTCTCGGCGACAACGCTTCCTCCTATCTCGAACCGCACGGGGAGCGAGCCCAAAGTCATCGCGGTGTGTCGAGAGCGGTATGCTGAGCCGCGGGCGATGATGGAGGAGAAGATCCTGCGGTGGAGCGGCATGGAAGCGGTGGGTGCGCCGGCGGGACTGACGTATCCGGAGATCCTGACGACGGACGAGAAGGCGATGGCAGAGGAGGTGGGAAACCTGAAGCCGACGCCATCCATTGAGGAGGTCGCGGGGGATGCCGAGAAGATGGACGAGGAAACGGAGTATCTTCGCATCTCACCGGAGCGTCTCTCCGCTATATCAAAACCTCCACAGACGAAGAAAGAGAAACCGAAGTTCAGCCATACATGCACGCGGTGCGGGAAGACATGGGACATGCCCATCAAGCTCGACCCGACGAAGCCGATGTATTGCGCGGAATGTCTGCCGCTCGTGAAGGAGGAGCGAAAAGTGAAGAAGGCGGTCATGAAGGCGGTGACGAACGGGCCTATCGACGGCGACGAAGCCGTCGTCATAGAGGACACCGGACTGGCGAATGAACGTGCGCCGATGAAGCTCGGGGCCTTGGACGACCGTAAACCCAAGCCACCGACACCGTCGAATCGACCACGGATCATCGGTGAACGGAAACCGCTGCCGATTGAGACGTTCAGTGGGAGCATCAAAATCGTGACGTCGGCCGACACCGATAAGGAATTAAGCCTGATGGACGAGCTGAAACGCGTAAAAGGGAAGAATATCGAGACGGACAAGCGAAAACTTGGCGCCGCGGATCAGCCGCTCGTCGCGAAGGCGTCAGATGACGGCGACCCGATCGCCCCGAGGAGCACGACCGTCTTTCGGAAGACCGCCAGCTCCGTGAGGACCGCATCGGATATCGGGTCGGTGAAGTCGATGAAGCCCCTCAAGCCCGGCCACGGCGTGACGTTCGATTAGGAAACAAGCCATATCCGCCGGGATGTGGTATTATTTTTTTTAGTATGGCAGAACGTATTACCTACAAGACCCTCGACGGGGTCACTATCGTCGGGGATTGGGTCGTTGCGACGACGACCATCGGGGCCGTCATCCTGCTTCATATGATGCCCACGAACCGAAAATCCTGGTCGACGTTTCAGGCCACACTGTCGTCACGAGGAATCGCGTCGCTCGCCATCGACCTGCGCGGACACGGGGACAGCACGAGCGGTCCCGAAGATTCCCGCATCGATTTCAGGAATTTCGACGATGCCGAGCACCAGACGTACCTGTATGACGTGATCGGCGCGTTCGATTGGATCAGGCACCGCGGGTTCGAAACGACGCATATCGCCCTCTGCGGAGCCTCCATCGGCGCGAACATGGCCGTGCAGATGCTTCTTGAGGAACCGACGCTCGCCGGAGCGGCGCTCCTGTCGCCAGGTTCGTCGTATCACGGGACGGATGCGACCGCGGACGCGCCAAACCTTCTGCCGCATCAATCGCTGTGGGTCGCCGCGTCGGAAGGGGATGACCAGGATTCATTCGAAGCCGCCAAGAAAATCGCTGAACGCGCGGTCTCGGAACGAAAGGAACTTGTGGTCCTGAAGAACGCCGGACACGGGACGAACATGATGACGGCGGACGCCGGCATGATGGAACGTCTCGCGGACTGGCTCCGCGACGTGTTGCGATGATGCGACGACGTTTCTCGATTGCGCTGGCGATATGCATAGGGGCGCTGCTCCCGTCCTTCTGTTTTGCGACCGTTGGCCCGACCGAGATCGGCGGTGCGTTGACGTATGGGCGATCCGACGGGGAATTCGCGGCGGCCGTCGTGATGGATGCGACTTCGCACAAGATCCTGTACGCGTATCGTCCTGACGCGCCGCGATCTGCGGCATCCTTGACCAAGCTCATGGGCGCGCTCGTGTTTTTGGACCGTCGTCCAGCTTGGAACGCGGTCGTCGCAATCACGAAAGCGGACGAGGTTGGAGGGGGTCGCCTGCGCGTGGCGTACGGCTCGACGTTGACAACCCTTGATCTCCTGTATTCGAGCATCACGGCAAGCGCCAACAACGCGGCGACGGCGATGGCACGCGTGAGCGGACTCGGCATGAAGGGATTCATGCGCGCCATGAACACGAAAACCGCGTCGATGGGGCTCAAAGGGACCACATTCGTGGACGCGTCCGGCATGGATCCCGACAACATCACAACGGCGCACGACATGGCCCTCATCGCCCTCAAGGCCTATAACGCGGATCCCATCCGACGGAGTGCGACGACGGTCCAATATGGCTTCCGTATCCGTAACACGGGCCAGTCCAAAGTCATCAAAAACACGAATGACCTCCTGGTCGCGAAAGAATACGACGATCTGTACGTCACAGGCGGAAAAACCGGTTTTCTCTACGAATCCATGTACAACCTCGCTGTCCGGCTCCGACCTACGTCCGACCGGACCGCCGAGCGGCAGCTGATGGTCGTCGTCCTCGGTGCCCCGACGCGCACCTCATCGTTCAAGAGCGCGAACAGCCTTGCACAGTGGGCCTGGGCAGCGTACAAGTGGTGACGGACAGGAACCTGCTCCGTTATCATAAGATGTTTTCCTTCAAGAGACCTTCCGTGCTCGTCGGCATGTCCGGGGGCGTGGATTCGAGCGTCGCTGCCGCGCTCCTAAAACAGCGCGGTTTTCGAGTTGTCGGGGGATTCATCAGAAACTGGTCCGACAGCGAAGACCCGTGGACAGGGGAGTGCGCGTGGAAAAGTGAGCGTCGCGATGCGCTCCGTGTCGCTGCTTATCTCGACATCCCGCTCAAGACCTTCGATTTCGAGAAAGCGTACCGTAGTCGCGTCGTGGATGAGATGGTATCCGGATACGCCGCAGGACGTACGCCGAACCCGGACGTCCTCTGCAACGAGGTCATCAAATTCGGCCTGTTCGCGGATGCCGCACGCTCGCTCGGCTTTGGCCATGTCGCGACAGGGCATTACGCACGGATTCGTCGTGGGTGGGCTGGCCACGCACGACTCCTGCGCGGAACGGATCCTGAGAAGGACCAATCCTATTTCCTCTACCGTGTCCCGCAGGACGTCCTCCGTCGATGTCTCTTTCCCATCGGACATCTCATAAAGCAGGACGTGCGTGAACTCGCGTCGGACATGGGGTTGCCGGTCGCGTCGAAGCCGGACAGCCAAGGTATCTGCTTCATCGGCAAGCTCGACATGAGTGATTTTCTCAAGACGCGAATCGATATGGTCCCGGGTGATATCGTCGATTCCGACGGACACGTCATCGGCAGGCATGATGGGCTGGCGACCTACACCATCGGCCAGCGGCATGGGATGCGCCAGCCAGGAGGGCCCGCGTGGTATGTCGCATCAAAGGACATCGCGACGAATCGTCTCATCGTCGTCGACCGAGACGACCACCCGGCGTTGTTCTCGACCGAACTCGTCGTCGCGGATGTGCACTGGACACGGGGCCGCAAACCCACGATGCCGCTCCTCGGCATGGAGGTCCAGGTCCGATACCGCCAGAATCCCGTCAACGCCGAGATATCGGCCGGGCCGTCCGAAGGGACCGTCCGCGTCCGATTCGACCGACCGGTCAAAGCCGCGGCCCCGGGTCAATCCGCCGTCTTCTACCGTCGGGACGAGTGTATCGGCGGAGGAACGATCGATTGACGCGTTCGGTACGGTCGGGCTCGACAGCGACGGCCAAAAAGGGTAAACTGTCGCAAATGAAATCCAACCCCATCATCCGTCTCGAGTGGGTTTCGCTGGTCTATCTCGCGCTTTTCGTCATGGCCATCCTGTCGCCGCGCATCGTGTCGCAGAGGATGTTCGGCATCCACGAGGAGACGTTCGAAGAAGTGTTCATCTTCCTCTTCGGCATCGCAGGTCTCCTGACGTTCTCCATCTACCAGCGCGTCATGGAACGGAAGGAACAGGAACATGAGGCGACCGAGAACGAGCGCGAACGCATCAAACGGGAGCTTGTCGAGTCCTACCAGTATATCGGCTCGATGAACCGTCAGATGAACGTGCTCAAGGAGCTGGCGAACCAGACGTCCATCGAGATCGTGGAGAAGGATTCGATGTCCAAAGACATCATCGCGTCGCTCCTCGCGAATGCGGCTGCGAGCGTCGGTGCCCAAACCGCGTTCATCCGATATATCGATCTCGAACGGGGACGAACCGATCACGAACAACTCCACTCCATCGAGGGGGTCACGAACATGCGGGTCGCAAACAAGGACCTCCTACATGTACACGATTCCGGTGCAGGCCACGCCTACATCCGATCCGACTCGGGACAAGAGCTGCTGGTCGTACCGTCGGATCATCAGGACATGGACGTCAAGGCCTTCCTCCTTACCTACGTGGATGCATCGAAGTCCGACCAGGTCGACACGTCGCTCCTCAAAGTCTTCGCGAATCAGGCTGAACTCATCTATCATTCCCTCCGTAAGCAGAATGGCGAGCAGGTCGGAAAGGACATCCTCGAGGTCGTGCAGGAAGCTCAGCAGCAGTCGCTTGGGGACATCACTTGATTGCATCCCATCATCGAATCCGATAGCCTACACGCATGACCATCACTGATATTCGCGCGGCATTCCTGGCATTTTTCGAGGAAAAGGGCCATGCAGTCATCCCGTCAGCCTCCCTCATCCCGGAGAACGATCCGACGGTCCTCTTCACGACCGCGGGTATGCACCCGTTGGTTCCATATCTCGTCGGACAGCCACATCCCATGGGCTCACGGCTCGTGGATGCTCAAAAATGCCTGCGCACGGATGATATCGACGACGTCGGTGACAATCGTCACCTGACGTTCTTCGAGATGCTCGGCAATTGGTCCCTCGGCGACTACTTCAAGCGCGAAGCTATCGCCTGGTCGTTCGAATTCCTCATCGACCGGCTCGGCATCGATCCCCGACGTCTCTACATTACAGTGTTCGAAGGGGACAACAATGCGCCACGCGACGAGGAATCCATCGGTATCTGGCAGTCTCAGTTCGAGATGAAGGGACTTGCAGCCGAGATCGGCGTCGCGGGGACGGATATACCAGCGACAGGAGCGGATGGAGCCAGAATCTATGCGTATCCGAAAGGGCAGAACTGGTGGAATCCTGCTGGACAAACAGGCCCCTGCGGCCCCGATACGGAGATGTTCTACGACACGGAACGGCCGCACGACACGGCGTTCGGTCCTATATGCCATCCGAATTGCGACTGTGGGCGGTTCGTGGAGATTTGGAATGACGTGTTCATGGAGTATGAGAAGACGGCAGACGGCCGCTTCATCCCGCTCAGCCAAAAGAACGTGGATACGGGCATGGGACTTGAACGCATGGCCGCCGTGATGCAAGGAAAGGCGACTGTCTTCGATACCGAGGCGTTCACGGGCATCTTCAGCGTCATCGAAGAGTCCTCCGGTAAGCGGTATGGGGCAGACGAGGCCGCGGATCGTTCGTTCCGCATCATCGCGGACCATCTGCGCGCCGCCACGTTCATCGTAGGCGATCCACGTGGCATGGTTCCGTCCAACGTCGGTCAGGGGTATATCGTCCGGCGGCTCATCCGACGCGCGATCCGTGAAGGGCGCCGTCTCGGGATCGAGGGGCTGTTCGTGGCGTCGGTCGCGGCCGTCGTCATCGGTGAATACGGAGGCGAGTATGCGGAACTCGAAACGAACCGGACCAGGATTGTCGACGCGATGGCGGATGAAGAGACGAAATTCAGGAAGACGCTCGAGAAGGGATTGAAGCAGTTGGAGAAGATGATGCAGGATCGCGTCATCAGCGGCGCTGAGGCGTTCGACTTGTTCCAGACGTACGGATTCCCGCTCGAGCTGACGCAGGAACTCATCGGCGAACGCGGCGGGAACCTCGACGTCGAGGCGTTCCGTACGGAGTTCGCAAAGCATCAGGACCTGTCACGTTCCGCGTCGGCCGGTACCTTCAAAGGCGGGCTCGCGGATCATGGTACAGAAACGACGCGACTGCACACGGCGACGCATCTCCTGCACGCGGCACTGCGGAAGGTCCTTGGGGAACACGTCGCACAGAAAGGCTCCAACATCACACCGGAACGTCTGCGGTTCGATTTCGTGCACCCCACGAAACTGACACCCGAGGACCTCAAGGCCGTCGAGGACGCCGTCAACGACGTCATTCGAGCCGACGTCCCAATCGACCGCGAGGAGATGACGGTGGATGCCGCGAAAGAGAGCGGAGCCATCGGTCTCTTCGAGCAAAAATACGGCGACAAGGTGAGCGTGTACACGGTGGGAGACTTCTCCAAGGAGATCTGCGGAGGGCCTCACGTCACGAGAACCGGTGATCTCGGCATCTTCAAAATCATCAAAGAAGAGGCTGTCTCGGCAGGTGTCCGTCGCATCAAGGCGACCGTGACGGGCCGCGTTTGACGCACCGAATTTCGCGACGTATCGTCGATAACGTCGACATCGAAAGGAGGAGATGCCGTGAACCGAAGTCACACGCTTGTTTCGGGGATAATCTGTCTGGCATGTGGTTGTTCCATGTCGTTCCCGGAAAAATATGTCGCGGCACCTGCCGTGGTCGAAATAGGGGACGAGACCATACAGGTCGAGATTTCTGAGCGAAAGCCCAACCCTGGAATGGACACGCACCGTTCCGAGGTTCCGCTCGGAAGAGACCTTCATGCTGAAGCCTTCCGCATCTCACTACGGGCGAACACCCCCTTCCGTCTCGATTGCCGGACCTGGGGCAACATGATCGGGGTTCCCGACGAACAGGTACTCCCGGCGTCCGACGTCAGTATCCCTCCTCCCGTCGCGAACAGCGACACGCTCACGTACGACCCCATCGATTCTTCCATCAGTGTCATGACTTCAGTGGAGATGCTCGTACATCTTCAGAAGACCGACTGCCTTCCAAACGGTCCGGCTCCGTATCAGGTCAAGTGAAGTCTCCCTGTCTGCCGCCCCGACCTCCCGGGGCGGTCTTTTATTGACCATTTGAGGGCATCTTGGTACCCTTGCGACAATCGATATCCACTTCATGACTACACAACCCACGTCTTATGGCAGGTAAACCCAACGCCGCGAACAAAGATTTTGTCGTGGTTAAGGGCACAGTCGAAGAAAACCTGCCAAATACCACGTTTCGCGTCAAATTGGACAACGGACATGTCATTTTGTGCCATTTAGCAGGAAAATTGAGGATGTACCGTATCCGACTAACGCCCGGTGATGAGGTCCAGGTGGAAATCACCCCATACGATTTGACAAAAGGGCGCATCACCTATAGATTATAGCCCGCTTGACAACCCCCGCCTGTTCTTGATAGGCGGGTTCGTCATCTCAATTCTGTCCACATTACTTCGCGATTCTTATGAAGGTCCGAGCGTCCGTAAAGGTCATGTGTAGAGACTGCCAGGTCGTACGCCGAAAAGGACGCGTCGTTGTGATCTGCAAAAAGAATCCGAAGCATAAGCAACGCCAGGGCTAAGGCCTTCGCCATACCGCCCGGCTGAATTGTCCCACCTCAACCATCTATGGCACGCATCGCAGGAGTCACCCTCCCCTCAAACAAGCGACTGGACATCGCGTTGACGTATATTTACGGCATCGGCTCGGTGTCAGCCAAAAGCATCATCAAGGAAACCGGCATTGATGGTTCCATCCGCGTGAAGGACCTTACGGAAGAGCAGGCGAACAAAGTCCGTGAAACCGTGGAGAAGAAGCACCGCGTGGAAGGAGAACTCCGACGTGAGGTTTTGAGTCACATCAAGCGCCTCAAGGAGATCGGGTCCATCCGCGGATCTCGCCATATCAAGTCGCTTCCGGTTCGTGGCCAGCGCACCAAGACGAACTCGCGGACGGTCCGCGGCAATGTCCGTCGCACGATGAGTTCCGGAAAGCGTAAGCTCGCGAAGACGTAACGTAGACCATGGATCATATGGCAGACGAAACGACCACGATAGCCGCCGTCGAGGAAAAGGCCTCGGAGGGCGCCACTAAGAAAAAGACGCCGTCGAAGGCACGGGCGCGTAAGAAGATAAAAGTCGCGCGTCAGGTTTCGCATGGAAAAGCCTACGTCCAAGCGACCTACAACAACACGATCGTGACGCTCACGGACCTGAACGGCAATGTCCACGGTTGGTCCAGCGCCGGGTCGTCAGGATTTAAGGGGCCGAAGAAGGCCACGCCATTCGCCGCGTCCATTGTCGTCAAGAACGCACTCGAAAAAATCGCAGATGTAGGACTCCGCGAGGTGAACTTGTTCGTGAGGGGCGTCGGACAGGGTCGCGAAGGTGCTATCCGCGCGTTCAACACGCATGGCGTCAATGTCATATCCATTAAGGATGTCACACCCATTCCGCATAACGGATGCCGTAAACCTCGTCCCCGACGCGTCTAACCTCCTATGAGAACACTCAAAGTCACCTGCAAGATGTGCCGCCGCGAGGGTGTTTCCCTGTGCGGTCGGGAGAAATGCGCCCTGAAACGTAGACCCTACGCCCCAGGCGTCCACGGTCCGACAGGCGGAAAGCGTCGTTTTCGTGTCACGGAATACGGTAATCAGCTCCGTGAGAAGCAGAAGGCAAAACGCCTATATGCCGTCAACGAGCGTCAGTTCTCGAACTACTTCAAAAAGGCCCTCCGTATGAAAGGGAACTCAGGAGAAAACCTGGTCCGTCTTCTCGAATTACGTCTCGACAACGCGGTGTTTCGTGCCGGTTTCGCGAAGAGCCGACCCGCCGCGCGTCAAGCCGTCTCCCATGCGCATATCTCGGTCAACGGCAAGAAAGTGAACATCGCCTCCTATCAGGTGAAGCCAGGTGACTTGATTGCCATCCGCGAGACGAAACGAACGAAGGGCGTGTGGAAGTCCCTCGAAGAGGACATCAAGACACGACAGGCTCCTTCGTGGCTCGCCACGAACGCGGCGACCATGGAGACGAAAGTCACGAGTGTCCCGGACGGCGAAGAGCTGAAGCAGCCTTTCGACCCCAAGCTGATCATCGAATTTTATTCGCGCTGACCTTAGCGCAACTTGCACGTTCGTATGGAGTCAATCCTTCTTCCCTCCAAAATCCGGTTCGCAGATGGCGAGCGGGCCCATGAGGGCATCCTCACAGTCGAACCCTGTACGCAGGGGTACGGCACGACAATCGGTAATGCGCTTCGCCGCGTGCTCTTGTCGTCTCTTCCCGGTGCGGCGGTAACCTCCGTGAAGATCAAGGGTATCGATCATGAATTCTCGACCATCCCACACGTGAAGGAGGATGTCCTCGAGATCATCTTGAATCTCAAGACCCTGCGGATGAAGCTCCATTCGGAGGAACCGGTCCGCCTCTCGCTCACCGCGAAAGGAGAACATAGCGTGACTGCCTCGGATTTCTCGAAGAACGCCGACGTCGAAATCGTAAACGGGGACCTGGTCATCGCGACGATGACGGACAAAGCCGCCACGCTCGAGATGGAAATCACCATCGGTCCCGGCCGTGGCTATCGTTCGACAGAAGAGCGTATCAAGGAAAAGCTCGAGCTGGGAAACATCGCCATCGACGCACTGTATAGCCCGGTGCTGAACGTATCGTATAAAGTCGAGGCGACCCGCGTCGGCGAGAAGACCGACTACGACAAACTCATCTTGGATATCCAGACCGATGGGAGCGTCACGCCGAAGGAAGCCTGCGAGACGGCCGTCACCATCTTGCTGGATCATTTCAATCTACTGAAGGAAATCGAGTATGAGACATCGACGTAAGGGCAAGGTCTTCGGGCGTGAGAAGGCGCCCCGGGAAGCGATGATGCGCAACCTCGCGCAGTCCGTCATCCTGTACGAGCATGTGAACACGACACTCGCCAAGGCGAAGGCCGTGCGTCCTCTCGTGGAGAAGCTCATCTCGACTGGCCGTACCAAGACCCTCGTGAACCGCCGTAAGCTCGCGCAGACGCTGACCATCGAGTCCGCGGTGAACAAGATCCTCGAAGAGCTTGGACCGCGCTATGCGACACGTCCCGGAGGCTACACACGTATCATCAAGCTCGGTCGACGCCTCAATGACGGTGCCGAGGTCGCACAGATCCAACTGGTGAAATAATCGTATGCCCTGGAACAAGAAAGCTGGAATGCCGAAGATCGTGCGCGAGACGCATGAGATAGACGCGACTGGAAAGGTCGTGGGTCGTCTTGCGACGCACATCGCAACGCTCCTTGTCGGTAAGCACCGCGCTACGCACGTGCCACACATCGATTCCGGCGCCATCGTGAAGGTTTCGAACGTGGATAAGATCGAGTTCACCGGACGGAAATGGGAACAGAAAGTCCATTACCGCAGCTCGAATCGTCCCAGTGGCATCACGGCGACAAAGATGTCGGTCCTGCGCGAGAAGAATCCAGGTGAGATCCTGCGGCACGCGGTCAAGTACATGCTGCCGAAGAACCGCACACAGGCCGACCGTCTCAAGCGCCTTATCATCGTGAAATAGCTATGGCTACGACCAAAAAACAGGCCCAGAGCAAAACCGAAGTGACCACCTCGGAGACCGAGAAGAAGAAGATGCCGGCTAAAACCGAAAAGAAGCCCGTCGCAAAAAAAATCGTCAAGAAGACGGAGAAAAAGGCCGTCGAAAAAGCGGACCAGGAAGTGGTCGTCGAATCGGCGGAGATCGCCGCGGCTGAGGCCGTGAAGTCCGGATCGTTCATCCCGGCCCTCGGACGCCGCAAGACAAGCATCGCACGCGTACGCCTCATCAAGAATGGCAAAGGTCTCGTCACCGTCAACGGCAAGAAAATGGAGACGTACTTCACGACCTATGAGCTGCGTGAGGATGTCCTGGCGCCGCTCAAGGCGGTCGGACAGGCTGACACCGTGGACGTGAGCGCCAAGGTGACGGGTGGAGGAATCCGTGGACAGGCCCAAGCTATCCGCCTCGGCATCTCCCGCGCCCTCATTGTGCTCAATCCGACGTTCCGCACGGTCCTGAAGAAGCTCGGCTACATGACCCGCGACCCGCGCAAACGCCAACGTAAGATGTTCGGCAAGAAGAGCGCGCGACGTTCCCCGCAGTGGAGTAAACGCTAAACAGACAATCGAACTCCCTGGCGTACGCCAGGGAGTTTTGTATGGTTCCATTTGGGACAGAGTATACGGAAGATGCTGGCGATATACACGTTTTTTCGCTATCCTGTCGGCATGCCATACGGCGCACGCATCGCGAAAAATGCTCTCCTACTGACCTTGGCGACGGCAGGGCAGAAGGTCGTCGCGTTCGTGGCGTTCACGATTGTCGCGCGGCTCATCGGACGGGAGATGACGGGGACGTACTTCTACGCCATATCCATCACGTCCATCTTCGTGACGTTCATGGATCTCGGCATGACGCCGGTCGTCATCCGTGCGTTGGCAGGGAATCGGGACGACGGGATGCGGCTGTTTTCCGCGGCTGTTCGAGCTAAGATATTCCTCGCGCCGCTCGCCATCCTCGCCGCGCTGCTGTATGCGCTCGCGTTCGGTGCGGACCGCGTGACCATCGCGACCGTAGCGGTGGCGTGCCTCGTCATGACGGCAGACACGATCCACCTCCTCCTATACGGGACGCTGCGCGGCAAGCAGAACCTCCGGCCGGAATCCATCGGCATGTTTGTGGGTCAAATCCTGACGGCGACCGCGTCCGTCGGAGCCGCCTGGTATGGTTTCGGGCCGGTCGGTCTCGCAGTCGCGCTCCTCGTTGGAAGCGTCTGGAACGTCGTGTGGAGCGCTTATCGGTCACGAAGCTTCGGTGTACGTCTGCTCGTGCCGCATCGCAAGGATTTCCGTCGGTTGGCGTTCGAAGCCCTGCCGTTCGGCATCGCCGGCATCGCGGTCAAGGTCTACTCGTACGTGGACAGTCTCTTTTTGCACATCTTCCACGGTGCGTCGAGTGTCGGAATCTACGCCGTTGCCTACAAGTTGACGTACGCGCTTCAATTCCTGCCCTTGACGTTCGTCGCCGCGTTATATCCGGCACTGGCGTCGGCATACGCCAAGAAAGAGAAGACCGACCTCCGCAACACGTTCCTCGGCTCGTTGCGCCTCATGGCCGCCATCGGGTTCCCGCTCTCGGCGGGACTCTCCGCGCTGTCGCCAAAGATCATCCCGTTGCTGTACGGCCAGGACTTCCTCGGGACCGTCCCGGTGTTCTCGATCTTGCCGTGGGTCCTCCTGCCCATCTTCCTCGATTTCCCGATAGGAGCCCTTCTGAACGCAACGCATCGCGCACATCTCAAGACCACGGCCATGGTGCTGACGATGGTCCTCAACGTCACGCTGAACGCGACGCTCGTGCCGACGTACGGGCCGGTCGGCGCTGCGTGGGCGGGCGTCGTCAGCTTCTGGTGCCTCTACGGCATCGGCGCATGGTTCACGCGTGACATGGTCGGCGGAGTAAGGAAGTATCTTTGGCTCACGGCACGTGGTCTCATCGCCGCCGGCGTCTCCTGGTACGCCTGGGCCGTCATCGGAGCGCCCATGCACCTCTTCGCGGCAACGGTGTTTGGAGGGTCCGTAGCCGTCGTCATGGGGTTCGCGGTCAGGTTCGTGACGGTTGACGATGTTGCCCGTTTCGTCCGAAGATGGCGTATGAGCCCAAGTAAGGTCGAATCGCCCCATGAATGAAGACACCATCACGCTCATGACCCTTGATTACCCGCCGGAAATCGGCGGTGTTTCGAGGTATTTGAGCGCGTTGGTCAAGGCTTCCAAAGGAGCCATCCGTGTCATCGTGCCGGAGGGGCATCGTCTCGACGGACCCGGAACGGTCGAGACGCGGAAGCTGTTCCGGCTCATATGGCCACATTGGTGGCCCATGGTCGGCGTCTGCCGGAAGGAAAAAAAACGACGCCATATCATGCTCGTCAGCCATGTATTCCCGGTCGGGACCGCCGCGTGGATTTCGAGGATGCTAGGCGGCCCGGAGTATATCGTCATCTATCACGGACTCGACGTACGTCTCGCGCGTGGACGATGGAAGCGGTGGCTCCTGCGGCGTGTCTCACGGTGCGCATGGTCCTGCATCGCGAACAGCGAATCGACGAAGCTTGACCTAGTGGCGATCGTCCCGGGATTGCGCGTGACCGTCCTCACGCCCGGTGTCGAAGACGTGACATATCCGACACGCGAGGCCGCTCGACGTTCGCTCGGAATCGGACATAACGAGAAGGTCGTCGTGACGGTCTCCCGCCTCATCCCACGGAAAGGCGTCGACTTCTCCATCAGCGCCATGGCAGACATCCAGCAGGAAATCGAAGTCCAATACGTCATCATCGGCGACGGATCGTATCGGGAACATCTCCAGTCGCTCGCGGAAACGAGCCGTGCACGCATCAGGTGGATTCCGCATGCCGACGACGATCATGTGCGGATGTGGCTTGCGGCATCCGATGTTTTCCTCCTGCCGACGCGCGACGAAGGAATCGACGTCGAGGGATTCGGTATCGTCTATCTCGAAGCGGCCCTCGCGGGCATCCCGGCCATCGCGGGAAGGAGCGGCGGCGCGGTCGAGGCCGTCAGACACGAACGCACCGGGCTTCTCGTACATCCGGAACAGCTCGATGAGATTGTCGAGGCGCTCACGCTGCTGCTCACGGACGAATCATTGCGCCACCGCTTGGGTGAGGCCGCGAAACGACGCGCGAAATCGGACTTCCGCTGGAATGACCGCTGGTCCGTCCTGTCACGCGCGTGCGGCGTGGATACATGATCATGGAAAGCACACCGGACATCGCCGTCGTCATCCCGTGCCATGAGCATGCGACCGAACTCGTGAAGACCCTCGCGGCCCTTTCGGCGCAATCGCTCATGCCGAGGGAGGTGGTCGTGGTCGATGATGGGTCCACCGACCGTCCGGAGGACGTGGTCGCCATGTTCCGCGACCGTCTGCCCATCACGACGATCCGATTCGACGTGAACCGCGGCGCTCCGGCGGCACGCAACGCGGGCGCGGACGCGACCGAAGCGCCTTTTCTCCTGTTCTTGGACGCGGACGCGGAGCTCGTCCCTGACGCGCTTCAGACTTTTCATGACGCGCTCGACCAGCATCCTGAAGCGTCGTTCGCGTACGCGGATTTCCTGTGGGGCGCGAAACGCTTCCGTGGACGTCCGTTCGACCGAAAAGCCTTGGAGCGACGCAACTACATCCACACGACGTCATTGCTACGGCGGGAGGCCTTTCCGGGCTTCGATGAGACCCTCCGGAAATTCCAGGACTGGGACCTGTGGCTCACCATGGCGGAACGCGGCACGGTCGGGGTCTGGATCGACAGGGACCTCTTCCGCATCGAACCGCGTACGCAGGGGATGAGCCGATGGATGCCGCGCATCGCGCACGTCATCCCATGGCAGAAGCTGGGATTCGTGCCGAAGGAAATCTCGAACTACCGAGAAGCGGAGGATATCGTCCGGAAGAAACATGGGATATGATCGCCATCTCTCAAAGGAATGTCATCCTGAGTCCGACGAAGGAGCTCCAGAATATTCGGAAGGTTCTTCGCTCCGCTCAGAATGACATGTTTCGATATGTGACGAAAACGACGGTATGAACGACCTCCGCATCGTCATCGTGTCATGGAACGTCGAGAAGCTTCTCGGCCGGTGTCTCCTGTCGTTGCCGGAGGCGTGCGAAAGGCTTTCCTGGGACGTGGTCGTGGTCGACAACGCCTCGTCGGACCGAAGCGTCGAGACCGCGAAACTTGTCGGCGGAGAACTTGGTTTGCCGCTGCGCATCATTTCGAATGCGGACAACCGCGGCTTCGCGAAAGCCTGCAACCAAGGTATCGCAGGCCACGACAGCCGATACGTCCTTCTCCTGAATCCCGATACCGTCTGTCCTCCGGATTCGTTGAGGGCACTCGTCTCCGCGGCGGACGTACGACCTGCAGCCGGCATCATCGGACCGAAACTTCTCGACAAGGACGGTCATGTCCACGCGGGCGTACGGAGGCTCCCGACGGTCTGGAACCAGCTCGGCGTCCTCCTGAAACTCCACCGCATCTTTCCGTGGCTTCCTACGTTTCGGCGCTATTTCGCTCGGGACATGGACATGAATGCCGCACAGGACGTGGATCAGGTGGAGGGGTCGTGCTTCCTGATGCGCCGAGAGTTCGTCGATGCGCTCGGTGGCCTCGATGAACGGTACTTCCTCTGGTTCGAGGAGGTCGATGCCTGCAAGACCGCGCACATGGCCGGATGGAAGGTCTCTTCTGTCCCTTCCGTCGCCATCACGCACCTCGGCGGACAATCCTTCGGCCAACGCCTGACGCTTGAACGTCAACGTGATTTCAACGCTTCCATGCTTGCGTATTTCAAAAAATGGCATCCGGGTTGGCGCTCGACCCTTCTCCGCATCGCCCAAGGTCCCTCCCTGGCGCTCGCGTGGACCGTCGACGTCTGCCGACGTCCGCTCTGGGCCTGGTTGCCGTGGATGGCGGCGATCCTTGCCGTCGAGCTCACGTCCGTCGCGACCGTATTCTGGCCCGTCCCACGCGCCGTCGCGACCGTTATCGCCGGTCTCATCATGCTGTCCGTCGCGTTGCGACGACCGTCCATCGGGCTCGCAGTGCTTCTGCTCGAACTCGCCATCGGCTCGAAAGGAGCGCTCCTCAAGATCCCGAACGGCTGGGACGTCGACGGGGGAACGTCCCTCCGCATCATCCTCGTCGCGTCGTTCCTTGTCGGATGGATGTTGAACGCGACGGCATACTGGTCACGCCGTCGTCAGCGCCTTTCGGCGACGCTCCGCCGGGAACTCACCGGCCGCTGGCCCTGGATCGTGCTGTGCGTCTTGACGGTGTGGGCGGCTCTCCGTGGCCTCTGGCTCCAGAACGACGCCGTCGTAGCTGACGCGAACGCGTGGGGATATCTCATCCTGCTCATCCCGATCATCGATATCGCCTCGCGCGACAGCGAACGTCTGCTCCGGCATGCGGGAAACGCTTTCGTGGCAGCGCTCCTCTGGCTCCCGGCCAAGACGCTCGCGCTCCTCTACGTCTGGTCGCACGGCATCGCGTCACTATCGAAGCCGCTGTATCTCTGGGTCCGACGGAGCGGCATCGCCGAAGTGACGCTAGTGACCGGAAATCTGTTCCGCGTGTTCATTCAGTCCCAAATCTACGCCATCGGCGGTCTCCTCGCGTCCGCCGCACACCTCGTCGACGGGACGAGAGACCGGACGCGAGCGCTCGCTTTCCTTATCGCGATCGGCTCGTCCGTCTCGCTTCTCATCGGCCTGTCTCGCAGCATGTGGATCGGCCTGTTCGCCGGATGCATCATGCTTGCGGTCTCCGCATGGTTCGGACGCGACACGCTCCGTCGGCTCGGGAAATTTCTCGTATTTGGAGTCGCAGCCATGGTCTGCGGATTCGCGTTCATCGGCGCCGTTGTCGCGTTCCCGTATCCGCATGTGGACGTCGGGTCTCTCACCACGCTCTTCTCGTCGCGTAGCGGCGTGACGGACGCGGCCGCGGAAAGCCGCTGGAACCTGTTGCCTGTGCTCGGCGACAAGATCATGGAGGCGCCCCTGCTCGGTTCCGGGTTCGGCGCCACGGTCATGTACGCCTCGAAGGATCCGCGCATCCTCGCGAAGGATCCCGCCGGCATGTACACGACCTACGCCTTCGAATGGGGTTGGCTCGACCATTGGATCAAATTCGGCATCCTCGGCATCCCGGTGATGCTCTGGCTCCTGCTCTCTATCATCCAACGTGTGTGGAGCACGGATGGGGACAGATGGCTGCGCGCAGGCTTTATCTCCTCTCTCGTCGCGCTCGGAGTCCTGCATGTCTTCACGCCCTACCTCAACCACCCGCTCGGGTTCGGGTTCCTCCTCGCTGCGGAGGGATGGATCACGGCGAAACGTACGTCGCCCCGCTCATCGGCTTCTTCCCCTCCGGCTGGACCGTGACGAGCTCGAGAGCCGTTCCGCTGCCGCAGGACATGAACGGTTTCCGGTCCCGGACGAACATCTCTCCGGGCTGTTTCGTCGTATCGGGCTCCGCCACGCGGGCCGCGAGGATTTTGAGGCGCTTGCCGTCGACCATGGTCCAGGTGCCGGGCCACGGGTCGTAGGCGCGGACGAGGCGTTCGATCTCCTCCGAGGTCTTCGTCCAATCGATGTTCCCGTCATCGCGCGTCAGCGTCCTGCATTCCGTCGCCTTCGCGTGGTCCTGTTCGACCGGATGGATCGACCCGGCGAGGTAGCCGTCAAGGACATCTGGAAGCATCGCGCCACCGAGAGATGCGAGACGGTCATGGAGCGACCCGGCCGTGTCCGACGGCAGGATGGGCTCTTCCCGTGTCGCCAAGAGCGGACCGTGGTCGAGTTCCGCGTCGATGTTCATGACCGTGACGCCCGAAATCGCGTCGCCGGCCGCGATGGCCGCTTGGATGGGAGACGCGCCCCGCCAGCGAGGCAGGAGCGACCCATGGACGTTCACGATACCCTTCGTCGGGAGGTCGAGGAACCATTGCGGCAAAATCTTACCGTATGAAACGACCACGAACGCGTCAGGACGAGGGTCGAACAGCGTCTGGAATGTCGCATCGTCTTTCAGATCCTTCACCTTTTCCGGCTGGAAGACCGGGATGTCGCGTGCGACCGCCAGCGTCTTGACCGGAGGCGGCGTGACGACGGCATGCCGACCGACCGGGCGGTCCGGCTGGGTCACGACACCGATGACGTCAAAACGCCCATCGTCGATCAGGGCGTTCAGGGAGGGGACCGCGAACTCGGACGTGCCGAGGAACAGGATGTGCTTCATGCTCATCGTCCACCGATCATCGCTTTCAGGTTCTCTTCGCCCTTGGTGATCTCCACGGCCTTGTCGATAAAAAGGATGCCGTCGAGATGATCCACCTCATGTTGGAACACGACGGCATCCGAATCCTTCACGTCGAATGTCTCGCGCCGGCCATGACGGTTGAGGGCGGTCACCGTCACGCGCTTCGCCCGTTCGACCGTGCCCCAGACCCTCGGCACGCTCAAGCAGCCCTCCTCTCCTTCGATGGTCGCCTCGAACATTTTCTCGATGACCGGATTGACGAGGGGATAAACGCCGGATTTCAGGTTCACGATGATGACACGCTCGTTGCGGCCGACCTGCGGCGCCGCGAGGCCCACGCCGTCCGCGGCCCACATGCTCTCGATCATCACGTCCAAAAACGCCTGGAAATCCGGCGTTCCGATGAGAGAGGGATCCACCTCGACGGAGCGCTCGCGGAGCGAAGCCGTCGGGAGGCTAATGATAGGAAGCGAAGACATAGCCGACAGGGAAACTTACATGAAAAAGGCGATCGGGTCAAGGTCGATGATAGCCCGTCGGGCAACGGGTTCCAAGGCCGCGCGGACGGCCGCTTCCTCCATCTTCTTGGGTGGGATCGCATGGATGACGAAGCGGGGCGTGCGGGAACTCGGACGGAAGGGGATGGGCGAGGGGCCACGAACGGTCCACGCGTCGCCGAACGCGATCGTCAGCTCCTCGACGAGTTCCATCGCGACGTCGGACGAACCATCGACGATCAACTTCACGAGCATCCTCGCGGGCGGATAACCGAACGTCGCGCGCTCGGCCATCTCGTCGTGCCAGGTCTTCGTGACGCCGTCCGTATCGCACCACGACTGCGCGGCGAGCAGGAGATCGTCATCGCCCTGGACGATGAGATCCGCGTCCGCGTTGACGATATCAGAAGCGCACCGACGCCACGCGATGACGAGACGTTCGCGACGACGCACGTCCTCGGTGACGCCTCCCATGAGCCCGAGATCCGTGATGACGACGAGTGCACCACTTTCCACGATCCCCGCGTTCCAGGTCGATAGGTCGACGACGCGGACGCCATCGCCGAAGCGCGAGGAGACCTGCACGGCGAGCCTGTCGCGACCGACGCGACCCTTCGCGAGATTCGTGCTCTGACAGGAGGGGCATGTCAACGCGACGTCCTCGATGTTCCCGCATCGGTTACAGCGCCCGCGTCCTCCGATGCGTGAGAGCGGAAAGCTGCACGCGACGCAGGACGCGGTCCAACGGCAATCCGCGCACGTGATGCGCGAACGGTCGCCGTGGATGGGATGGACGATCGTCACGGGACGATGGTCCGCGACAGCTTCGTCGATGGCCATGACCGCCTGGATGGAAAGCCCTTCGACCTCCGACGTCGCCCGTCCAGCGAAAGGCGCATAGGAAATCCTCGCGTCGATATTCGATGCGGCCCCGTCGAACCCGAGCCTGGGTGTCGTGCCGATGCGGATGACATGGAGCGACGGGCGGACAGTCCGTGCGGCGTCGACGATCCATCTCGCGTCGAGGCGCGGAGCGAGTTCATCGGACTTGAAGTCGTCGTTTTCAGGTTCCTCGACGATGACCGTGTCCACGAGGATGGAGAGCCACGCGCCGATGCGCGTCGCGACAAGTACGCCGTCCGTCGATGCAAGAAACCCATTCCATGCGCGCCATGCAGAGCCAGCCGCAAGGTCGGCGTGGAGCACGGGGCACGACAAAGACGCAGCGAGACGTTCCGCGCGCGAACGCCATGGACAGAGCACGAGAACACGCCCTCTTCCCCCGCGCGCCCGTCGGACAACGCTGCTGATGCGGTCCGTCGTCATCTCCATATCCTCCGCGAGAAGAGGCGGTTGTGTGGACTTGTGCCCGATGATCAGGGGCTGAAGCCGCTTCGGGACCGTCCGAAGCCACGAGTGAAGGACCGTCGGTCTCGAGACGAACGTCCGCGACGCCGATCGATCCAGCAAGGCGACGATGCCGTCGCCGAAACGACGAAAAGGGGCGACGTTCCCTACATCCACGGACTTCTCGGCAAACGGGCTCGACGCGGACGTCGCGACGACGAGTGCAGGGGTGTCACGCTTCCGGAACGGGACGTGGACGAGGTCGCCGACACGGATATCCACGCCGTCATCGACATGGTAATCGAACCCCTCGACGCCGAACGGCGTCCGGAGCGCTGGGACGACGGTGACGTACATCAGGAGATGTCGTAACGGGCCGTGAGGTATCCGACGCCGAAGGGCGCCTCATAGCTCAAGAGTTTCGGGGTGACGCTCATGTTCTCAAGGCTCCCGAGCAGGGTCATGATGGGACGGTAGCCGCACTGGGCGCTCTCCTCCGTCACGGATGCGTCGAGGGCGAGGAGAGGCTTCGGATCGTTCTTGGCGATGGCATCCTGCACGGCGCGGTCGAAGGCCGGCCCCTGTTCGGAGGGGCCGGCTGGGGATTCAGGGCCGAGCTTATGCGACAAATCAGCGCTCGCGATGACGGCCACGCGATCTTCCTCGGCATGTAGGACGCGCTTCAGCTGTCGCCCGAAATCATAGTGCTCTTTCCCGCCGAGCATCGAGGGCGAGACCGGGATGAGTTTCCACGCCGTCAGATGCGTCGTCAGGAGCAGGAGCGGGACCGCAAAACCGTAGTCGATGTCCTCGCTCGACGTAAGCGTGAACGGCACGCCCTCCACGCGGAGCTTGCGCTGGAGCCTGTCGATGGAGAGGTAATCGCTCTTCGCCTCGACGGTCGTGGAGAAATCGCCGAACGCCTTAAGGCTGCCGACGTACTTGCTCGCGAGGTTGATGCTGAACGCGTCAGGATAGCGGACGCCGTGCGGCGAGATGATGCAGAGCACGTCCGGTTTAGCGAGATACAGCGCCTGTTCGATCTCCTGGACGGAGGCGAGGGTCTTCGCGAGCTTCTCGCGGTGTTCCTTGCCGATGGTCGGCAGGAGCAGGGGCGAATGCGGGACGATGGCGGCGAAGACGATCATAGGGTTTCGGCTGCGAGTTCGGCGTGGAGGGGTTGGGGCTCGAACGACGCTCCCATCGCGTGGAGGCCGAGGACGCCGTCGCGGACCGTGACCACGTTCATCCATTTCCACCCGACGGATTCGAAAATCTCGCCGCTCGGAATCGGACGCAACGCACCTGATTCGACGACGTACACGGTCGGAGACGATGCGACCTTCACCAACTCGCCGTCATGCAGGAGGTAGGCGCTTGTGGTCGCATAGGTCGCCAATTCCGGGTTCGTCACGATCCGGATGCGACGTCCCACGAAATACAGTTTGAGGTAGATGGCGTCGACGAGCGGGGAGCGGATGCCATCCTCGACATACCAGACGCCGGCCGCGTCAGCGGTCTTCATGAGCACACCCTGCGGAAACGTCGTGTCCACCGTGATCTTGGGACCGTCGGGATAGGCGATGAGGTCCGCGGCCTCGACCTCCTCGACCTCCTCGGCGTTGAAACCGAACTTGCGGAACGCCTCCATGTTCGCGATATGGCGCCGGTTCGCCGTCGTGAGGAGATAGATGCGGCCGGACGGGTCACGTAGGAGCGCATAGGGGGCGAACTTGATGGTCGGTCCTTCTGGATAGGACGTCAGCTCGCTGTCCGTCACGACGACCGCCTTCGTCACGTCCGTGCGCGAGGCCGCGACCGTCGCGGAGGCGAATGGGCGCTTTTCGCCGTATCGGATGAGATAGTAGGTCCCGCTCGGTTCGCCGCGTGCGACCGTGCCGTCCGGATAGGCGACCGTGAACCACCGCTTCCAGATGCGCCACAACGTGAGGTTCCCATGGAGATGCGGCGTATAGCTGTAGAGCATCGCCGTGGCATTGTTGACCGGCGTGACCGCGAGGCCGTCGATGATGACGGTCTTTCCGGCGCCCTGACCGCCGATGGTGAGACCGTTCGTCAGGAGCTGCATGAGGTACTTCTCACGGTGCTGTTTAGCGGCCCATTCGATCTGATTCGCGAATCCCTTGAAATCCTGGATAGACGGATCGTCCTTGGAACAGGAATCGCAGACGCCATATCCGGCCGCCCAGTCCAGCCGCCCTTGCGAAGGCGCCGGGTCCTCGACGAGCGACTGCTCCTTCTGGATGAGGGCGATGAGGTATTTCGGGTTGACGCGGTAGGACCGTGAGACGCGCCAGATGATTTCCGCGGCGGTCTTGGGGACGCCGTCGATATCCACGGTCCGGAGATCCGCAAGCGTTCCCTTGGACCGGAGGAAATTGACCAGCCGGTCATACGGCATGGCTTCCGCATCGAGGATATCGCCATCCGTGAGGATGAAGTTCGGGTCGAACCCCGGATCGAGGTCGAGTGCGGCGGCGGACCGCGTCGAAACGCCGAAAAACACCATGGACACGACAACGCATGCCAAGAGGAAGGTCAGGGGTTTCTGCATGGAAAAAGAGTATCATGTTCTCATCTATCCTTCGAGACCGTGCTAGGATAGTCCCTATGGGAAGCCGCACGCGCGCGATGCTCCTGTTTACCAGCGTCACCCTCCTGCTTGGGGCGGGGTTTTTCGCGTTATCCGTCTCTGGCGGCGGCGTGTTCCTGAGCCCGGATGAGACGGCCGTGGCGGTCGCGGCCCGTTTTCTCGGGGAGCACGGCACGTTCCGTATCGCGGAGCCGCTCGTGTCGGACCATAGCTGGCTCCACCCGCGTAGCTTCGTCTCCACGGGCGATGCCATGGTCCCGGTCGGATTTCTCGGCATGCCGTTCCTCATGGCCGGCATCTGGAAACTCTTCGGCGACGCGGGTTTCGTCCTGTTCACGCCCCTCCTGGCGCTTTCGACCGTCATCCCTCTCTGGTTCGCGACGACACGATGGGGAAGGACCGGCCAGGCCGCGACTCTCGTCGGCTGGCTCACGTTCCCGACGGTCATGCTGTATGCGAATCGGGGATTGTTCCCGAACCTGCCCGTACTCTGCCTTGCCATCTGGGCGTCATGGCTCATCTCGAGACGGGGGACCGCTTCCCTTGTCGTCGCCGGGTCCTTGACGGGTCTCGCCATTCTGATCCGACCGACGGAAATCGTCTGGGTCGGCGTTTGGGTCGGGATGGCGTATCTCGTGTCGCACCCGCCGAAGACATGGACGCTCCGGAGATGCGTCCGCGACTTCATTGTCGTGTCGGCGCCGTTCGTCGCGATTGCCGCCATTGGCGCATGCCTCGCGTGGATGACCTACGGGTCGCCGCTCGCCATCGGATACCAGCTTCGTGATCCGTCGACCGGACCGGCAATCGCGACCGCGGCGACGCAGGTCTCCTGGTTCGAGTCGTGGGCGTTCGGATTCCATCCCCGCAACGTCTGGTTCAACGCGACCTCCTATCTCCTGACGTATCTCTTCCCCTGGGCCGTCCTCGCGCTGGTCGCCACGGTCCTCGCCTGGAAGGATGCGGTCGAGCGGCGCTGGCTCTACGTCGCCGCGTGGACGGTCGGCGTGCTGTGCCTCATCTACGGCCAAGGCATCTATCAGGACCATGTGAAGGCGGATGCGGTCACGCTCGGCAACTCGTTCCTCCGGTATCTCCTGCCGGTCGCCGCCATCGGCGCGCTTGCGCTGGGCCGCGTCGCCGCATGGATCGAACGGACGGTCCCGCGCGCCGGGTTCACGCTCGCCATCCTCGTCGTGACCCTCACCGCCTCGCTCGGCATCTGGACCGCGACCGTCCGCGACGACGAGGGGCTTACGCAGGACCGCATCGAGCTGCTGCGCTACGCCTCCATCCGCGACGACGCGGTCAGCGTCCTTGATCCCTCGACTATCGTCCTGTCGGACCGGAGCGACAAGATCTTTTTCCCGGCCTTCCGTGTCGCCTCACCTTTGCCTCCACGGGAGCGGATCGCCGAGCTCGTCGACACCGTCCCGGGGGTCGCCGTGTTCATCCGCACGCTGGATGAGCAGACGCACGCGTCATGGGTCGCGGACGGGTTCGAACTGGTTCCGCTCATCGACGCCGGGAACGAGACGCTCTATCGGGTCACGACGTTCTGAACTATGGATGTCCCACGACCCCTCACTGTCCCGTTCCTCGCGTTGCCGTGGATTGTTGCGGTCTGCATCATCGTCTGGGTCGTCGTGAACCGCGTCCCGCCGTCCGGCATCTTCACGGCATCGTCCACGATGGACGGCCAGAGCGCGTTCATCAATCCGTTCCTGCCCTCGGAACGCGTCACCGTGCCCGGACCGCAGGCGGACGGATGGACAGGTCAACGCATCACGGGCGACCCGACGTACATGACGACACGTGTGCCCGGTCCGTATGAACGCGTGGACGTGGAGGTCGAGTTCCGTCCGCTGCATCAGCCGCTCCTCGAATTCGGCATCGTCCGGGATGCCGCCGGCCTGGACCTCGACCTCGCCCCCATGTACGCCGAGACGCTCATGTCGTCCGTCTGGAAACCGATCGAGGGCGGGTTCGCGCGTGCCGGCGCCGATGCCCGGACCATCGCCTCCGGCGACACGCGGATTCTCGCGACCTGGGACGCGACGACGAGCATGCCGCTCATGGACGACCCGGCAGGCGAACCGATCGAGACGAAGGTCTCGCTCCGCGGGAGCCACGATTTCTATCTCGTTCCGGCGGACGGGAACATCGACATCACGTTCGGTATCCAGGACGTCAACCGCAACGAAGGAAGCACGACCGTGGCGTTCCGTGTCTTCCGCGACGATGTGGAGCTGAAACGCGACGCCGCGCAAACGAACGCGAGCAAGGAGACGGCGATGGGAAAAGTGACGGAGCATCGCATCCGGCTCGACGGCGTGGGGCGGGGCGTCATCCGCGTCGCATTCCAGGCGACCGATGACGTGTTCATCCGTCGGATCAGCACGACGAGCCGTCGTTGGGTGGTGGGTCCGCGTCTCGTTTTCGGCGACGTAGTCGGATATGCGACGACGACGACACCCGGCATCGCCTGGACGACCTCGCGCCATCTCGTCGCCGAGACGTTCCATCGGGAAGGGGAGCAGGAGGTCACGCTGGGGGATCTCCGCGTTCATGTCGAGCAAGCACATGAAAGCTACCGTCTGGACCGTATCGATACTGTGACCGATCCCGTGCGCCTCCTCGCGCCCGCCGGAGATATCAGGTTCGTCGGCGACGGATGGTTCGCCCTGAGGGAAGATGCGTTCTTCGAACCGAAACCGAAGCGCTTCACGGACGCCACGGATCCGGCACGCGAGGGGATCGTCGCCGTGGCGACACCGTTCGAACGTCCGACGGACCTCGGCGACGGATGGTATCGCGCGACGTTCCGGTACGATATCGACCCCTCGATGGACCGCCTCCGGTTCGTGCTCTCGGCGCCGGGCATCGCGTCCCGCATGGGCGCCGTGGACATCCGGCACATCACCGTGGCATACCGACGTCCCGCCCTCTCGTTCGAACGGTGGTGGATGATTCTCCGCCAAGAAGTCATCAACGCTTGGCGACGCCTCTGATATGCCGATATCCGCTTTCCTGCGACGATTCCTCTTTCATGTCACGGCCGCGGCAGACGTCTTGGCGATCCTGCTCCTCCTAGCCGAATTCTTCGTCCCCGGATCCATCCTGCCCTTCATCGATGTCGTGGACCTGCTGCTCCCGCTCATCTTCCTGAACGTCGTGACGGCGTTCCTGGTGCCACGTATTCGACCTCCCGTATCCTAACGCGTCGTCCTCGAGCGGTGCGAAGGACTTTCCAATCAAAAGGTCCTTCGGTCGTGCCTCCCTCTAGGACGACAGGTCTTTAAGATGACAGAAGTGGGGATATATGATGAACTAGCCCCAATATGCGGATTCTGGTCACAGGCGGCGCCGGATTCATCGGCACGAATTTCGTCTTCCATACGCTCCGCGCCCACCCGCGCGACGAGGTGACGGTATTGGATGCGTTGACCTACGCCGGCAACCTCGAGAACCTCAAGCCCCTCGAAGGCCATCCGCGATTCACGTTCGCAAAAGGCGACGTCTGCGACCGCGGGGTCGTCGAGACGCTCATCCGAGGCTCAGACGCGGTCGTCCACTTTGCTGCCGAGTCGCACGTGGACCGCTCCATCGCCGACGCGTCCGCGTTCGTACGCACCAACATCCTCGGCACGCAGACGCTCCTCGACGCCTGCCGGAGGAACGCGAACGTGCGGTTCCATCACGTCTCGACCGATGAGGTCTTCGGGTCGCTCGGTCCGAAAGGCCTGTTCAACGAATCGTCGCCGTACGATCCACGGAGCCCCTACAGCGCCTCCAAGGCCGCGGCCGACCATCTCGTCCGTGCCGCGTGGCATACGCACCGCCTGCCCGTCACCATCTCCAACACATCAAACAACTACGGCCCGTTCTGCTTCCCGGAGAAACTCATCCCGCTGTTCATCACGAACCTGCTCGAGGGCAAGAAGGTCCCGCTCTACGGCGACGGCATGAACATTCGCGACTGGATCCACGTCGAGGACCACTGTCGCGGCATCGACCTCGCGCTACGCCACGGGACACTTGGAGAGACCTACTGCTTCGGCGGACGCAACGAACGGACCAATGCGGAACTCACCGAGATCATCCTGTTCGAGATGGGCTTCGGCAAAGAGATGATCCTGCCCGTGACGGACCGTCCAGGCCATGACCGCCGATACGCCATCGACAGCGCCAAGGCCGAACGGACGCTCGGCTGGCATCCGGAGGTCCCGTTCATCGTCGGCATCCGGAAGACCATCGCGTGGTACGTCGCGAACCGTCCGTGGTGGGAACGTATCAAGAGCGGCGCGTACCGCGAGTACTACGAGAAGCAGTACGGGGCAGGCGGCGTGACTCGTCCTCAAGATCCTCGAACATGAAAGCCCTCGTGACAGCGGGTGGTCGCGCGACGCGGATGCGTCCCATCACCCACACCACCAACAAGCACCTCATCCCGCTCGCGAACAAGCCGATGCTTGCGCATGCCGTCGGCAAGATCGTCGACGCCGGCATCCGCGACATCGTGGTGAACGTGAATCCGGGCGAGACCGATATCCAAAAGGTCATCGGCGACGGCTCGGCGTGGGACGCGCGCATCACGTACGTGGAGCAGGTCGGCGGACCGCGGGGCCTCGCGCACATCGTCCGCAACGCGCGGCCGTACCTCGGCGAGGAACCGTTCCTCTTTTTCCTCGGGGACAACATCATCCTCGGTTCCATCCGCGAATTCGTCCACGCGTTCGAGGAACAGCACCTCGACTGCATGCTCGCGCTCGCCCGCGTGAAGGATCCCCAACGCTTCGGCGTCCCTGTCATCGAAGGTGACCGCATCGTCCGCGTCGTCGAGAAGCCGGAAACACCACCGAGCGACTTCGCGGTCACGGGCATCTACGTCTATTCGCCGCGCATCTTCGACGCGGTCACGGCCATCACCCCTTCGGCGCGCGGGGAATACGAGATTTCTGACGCACATACGTGGCTTATCGACAATGGCGCGAAGGTCGGTTGGCGAGAAATTACGGGCTGGTGGAAGGACACGGGAAAGCCGGAGGACCTGCTCGAAGGCAACGCGCTCATCCTGAACGAACTCCTGCCGGAGGACATGATCATCGAAGGAGCGGTGCATCCGGAGGCACGCATCCAGGGTCGCGTCGCCATCGGGAAGGGGACGACTATCGGTCCCGGATGCCTTATCCGTGGCCCCGTGACCATCGGCGCCGGAAGCACCGTCACGGACGCGTTCATCGGACCGCACACCTCCATCGGCGACGGCGCGACGATCGCGCAGACCGAAATCGAGCACTCCATCGTCCTCGACCGAGCGACGGTACGTTGCGGATGCCGCATCGTGGACGCCATCATCGGCAAGGACGCGAGCGTCACGCCCGCAGACGAGACGCTCCCCAAGGGACACCGCCTCATCATCGGCGACAATTCCGTCGTGGAGCTTTAGAATGTCGTCCTAGAGGGAGAGGTACGACAGAAGGACCTTCACATCGAAGGTCCTTCGCTTCGCTCAAGGACGACAGTATGATTATTCGATCGTCATTCTCCACAATCCTGTCTGCCCGTCCTTCTCGCCGCACACGAGCAGGTCCGTGTCGACGAGTGTGATGTCGCTGACCGAGGTGAACGTCGCGAACAGCGTCCGGATACGGCCGTCGCGGCCGTCAAGATTCAACATGGACGTTTCCGAGCCGTTCGCGAACGCGAGGTCACGACCATCCGCGTGCCACACGGCATCGACGACCTCTCGGCTTTCCCGCATGAGCAGTTCCGCGTCTTTTCCTTCATCCCAGCGCCAGATTTCCCCGTCGGATACGAGAAGATACGACGTCGATCCTTTTTCCGTGAACGACCGCAGCGCATCGCCCGTGGCGCGCACGATATCCGGCGTGTCGTTCTCCAAGCCGACGCTCAACCATGACGACCCGTCGCGCAGGATGAGACGGCCGTCCGTCAGCGTCACGATGGTCCAATCGCCGGAAGGCAGGATGAATCCGTGCATGGGATCCCCGTTCCGGAACAGCACGAGCGCGTTCGTGGTCGTCGCGGTTCGGAGCGTGAGATCCTCGAACGTGTCCACGACACGGAACGCGAACGGCTCGCGGACGATGCTTCCGTCGCCCGCATCGATGGACACCAGGCTCGTCCCATCGTTCCCCTCGAGGACCGACCCGTTCCATCGGTAGATCGCGGACGGCAAAGCGATCGGACCGAGGCCCGTACGCACGTTGACGAGCCACGCGAAGCGTACTCCCTCCGATGACGTCTCGATGATGAACGCGCGTGAATCCAAGGACCACGTCACGCGCGGATGCGCGGAGAAGCCCTGATTCAGGTTGAACGTCCCGACCGCGGACAGGTCAGATGAACGGACGTCGATGCGCGTCGAGGAAGTGCCGTCCACAACGACCATCACGAGATTCCGCCCGTTCGGCGACGGCTCAATCGCGAGGATGACGCCGTCCTCGACCTTCAGGAGATTACCGTCCTTCCAGAGCCGTACGTCGTTGGCGAAGGTCACGCGCTCGGGCAGGACATCCAGACGTTTCTCCCACGGACGATAGCCCTCGAGTTCATATCGGATCTGATAGGTGCCGGGTGAGACGTTCTGGATGGTCCGCGGCGTCACATACCCGGAATCCTTCCCGTTCAGGAGGATACGGGCACCGACCGGGCTCGTGTCGAAGATGACGGTGCCGTTCCGTTCGATTTTCTCCTTGAGCGGGTTCCAGCGGTAGCCGGCGGTATAGAACACCACAACCGGCGCGCATGCCACGAACATGATGATGAAAATCCACGGCAGGATGCGCCGATGGAACGGGGGTGTGTACATGCACGCAAGGATAACGCGGTAGGAGGTGGATTGACAATGTATTTCCCCTTGACTTCGGCCTTTTCCCCCGATACCCTCATCCCAGTATGGAGTCCTTCCAGGGTCCTGTCCGGACCACGAGGTTCTGGCTTGCCGTGACGGTTATCGTCGCCATTGTGTCGTTCGGCA
>Ga0180009_10000804_pt1 | contig 40507 bp, 41 predicted proteins | sample OS_PC_MetaG_FD_123537 | JGI IMG/M metagenome (GOLD analysis project Ga0180009, IMG submission 123537) | Groundwater microbial communities from the Aspo Hard Rock Laboratory (HRL) deep subsurface site, Sweden - OS_PC_MetaG | ecosystem: Environmental > Aquatic > Deep subsurface > Groundwater...
CGATGTAATAAAGTCGGTTTATGGGTGGCTATTCCCAATAAATATCACCTATTGGTAAAAATATTATTGTAGCCAGGTCTGGGCCAGGGATTTGAACTAATAGATCAACAAGATAAGAAAAATAATCATGTTCATCCTGTTAATCCCGTCAAAAATAACTGAACTGTTACAGTGCCGATTTCAGCGACTTTTGGAGCATTTTTCACAAACCTCCTCATGAAGATATTAAGATTCATTGACAGAATTGTAGCCACGATTGAAGGATGGTTCATCATCATCTCCCTTTCACTCATGGTTATTTTAACCTTCTTTCTGGTTATCTTAAGGGCATTATATACCCATGCCCATCTCCATTGGGCCAACACCATTCTGGGATACGTGGATTGGACTGAACCTTTAGTCAGATTACTGGTTCTTTGGATAACCTTTTTGGGTGCCTCTCTCATCACAAAAGATAATAAGCATATCAAGATAGATATTATGTCCGCCATCCTTCCCGCAAGATGGCTGCACGTTCGGGAACTCATATTATCTCTGGCTTGTATTATCATTGCTGTTTTCATGATTAAGGCCTCCATAGGATACGTTAAGACTGAAATGAACTTTGGAGGATATATCTTTCTCAAATTACCCGTCTGGGTGGGACAACTGATTATCCCGGTCGGTTTCTCTCTTCTGTTATTCCGTTTCGTTCTAAGGGGTATGGAACAGATATTTGAGATTTTCAAGGGCACCAAATCATGATCCTGACACTGGTCATATTTCTAATCCTCCTCACAATATTTGGGCTACCCATCTTTGTGTCCATGACGGCAGCGGCCATGATAGGACTCTATGTCAATGAGGTGGAGTTCTCAACCATAGCCATAGAGATATTTCGTCTGGCAAACGCACCGGTTCTTCTGGCCATACCTCTTTTCACCTTTGCGGGGTACCTGATGAGTGAGGGGGGCACTTCCACCAGGTTGGTGAGATTCTCTCGAAGTCTTTTTGGTTGGGTACCGGGCGGACTCGGGGTGGTGGCCCTCGTCTCATGCGCCTTTTTCACCGCCATCACAGGAGCCACCGGGATAACCATTATAGCCCTTGGCGGCTTACTCTTTCCCGCTTTAATCTCCGAAAAATACGAAGAGAATTTTTCCCTCGGATTAATAACAACGTCAGGAAGTCTTGGAATTCAATTCCCTCCAAGTTTGCCCATTATCCTGTTTGGTTTCATTTCAGGGGCCAGTATTAATAAGCTTTTTATAGCAGGCGTTTTGCCGGGCATCCTGATACTGGCCACACTCTGTCTGTTTTCTGTATTTATGGGAACTAGGTGGAGACTTGAAAGACCGCGCTTTTCCGGAAATGAGTTCATATCCGCCCTTAAAGAAGCTGTCTGGGAACTGCCCATTCCTTTTCTTATACTAGCTGGAATCTATTCCGGTTTCTGTACGGCCACGGAAGCAGCAGCTCTGACGGTTGTCTATGTCTTTGTTATAAAGACTCTGATTTTTCGTGAATTGGACGTAACCCGTGATCTGCCTCGGGTCATGAAGGAGAGTATGAAGATGGTGGGCGGCATCATGATTATTTTGGGGGCAGCCCTCGGGTTTACCAATTACCTGGTGGATGCATTTATTCCAATGAAAATCTTGAAATTCTTAGAAAGTCTGGTTCAGAGCAAGATAGGTTTTCTGCTGATTCTGAATCTCTTTTTAATATTGGTTGGGTGTATGATGGATATCTTTAGTGCCATACTTATTGTGGTTCCTTTAATTATGCCCCTGGCCAATCGGTTCGATATAGATCCCGTTCATTTAGGCATCATCTTTTTAACTAATTTAGGAATCGGGTATAACACGCCCCCGGTAGGCCTTAATCTCTTTATCGCCAGTTCAAGGTTTGAGCGTCCCATCGTACAGCTTTACCGAGCCACCCTCCCCTTCCTCCTCTTACTTGTTTTTACACTCATTCTGATTACCTACTGGCCGGCATTGAGTCTATTTCTCCCCAATCTCTTAAAAAGTTAATATTAACCTCCACAACTCTTTAAAAAAATCTATTAGATACTTGAATATTTTTTCAAAAAATTTACCATATGAATCAGGTGAGAAACCAGTTGGATGATTAGCAAAGAGGAGAAACAGAATGCCTATTTATGAATATAACTGCAAAAAATGTGGTAATACCTTTGAACAATTAGTCTTTCCTTCAGATGATGCGGATAGGTTCACATGTCCGTCGTGTGGTGACGGGGATACCTGCAGGCTCATGTCTTCGTTTTCATGTGGATCGTCCAAAGGAGGCGGAGATCTCAGCAGCGATCTATCAACAGCCTGCTCAGCATCCTCGGGAGGGTTTTCCTGAGCATCTTAGTCCAAATGCAGCCGTGAGCTGTGACTGTCGCCCATGATTGAGTATTGATCTCTTAGTACGACTTCATGAATATCTTCCATTGGGTGGGTTTCAAAAGGAGAGACAAAATATAATGAATCTTTTGTGGTTTCTTCTATTTATCGTTTTCTGGATAGTGCTTCAGGCATACATATTACCCAAAATGGGGATCTCTACATGACTGAGGGATAGTTGCCAGTTGGGTAATGAGAAGTCTCAAAAAATTGAGATACATAAAAAGCACGATCTATCAGCTCGTTAACCTCACTACATAAAGTATTGCATTTAATTGACTTCCTTCCATTGAATACTGTTTGTCTCTTCTCTCATTCAATTGCATTCCTTTTCATTCTTTCGATGGATTCCCCTATCTTCTCAAGGAGTTGAAGATCCTTCAGATCTTTCACCTTCATGCTTTGTCGCTCCCCTACAGAGATAAAAAAGAGCTTTTTATTTTTCCTAATTCCTGACAGATAGATCCTCACCTCCCATTTAGAATCTATGGGAAGAAGATCGTTTCTGATGGAGAGTATTCCATAATTTAATTTTATCCCTTCTGGGCTAACCGATACGACACTAAATCCAAAAAAAGGACTGTTGAAAAACCACAGCACCAATAAAACCCAGACGGAAAAGACCACAATATGTCTTTGTCTTTTTTTCAGAATAGAATGCAAGAGAAAAGAGATGGCCAATCCCAGAAAGCATAACATAATGGTATTCTGTACATAGATGGACTTTATTATGGATGTCTCTGTATTCATAGTCAAGGCAGAGGTAACATACCGTATTTACATGTGTCAATGAGTCAAAATGCAGTCAATAAGTAACGCCAACCGGTTGAAAATATTAAAACCCTTTTTCTTGACAGTCTAGACGGGCATCTGATAGATTTCATCACCAATAATTTTATAGATAAACAGCTCTTTCCAAGGAAGTCACCATTTAGTCTGCTAAGCCTGGAAATAGGAGGTATGCCTATAATGGGGAATATAAGGTATTATTTTACCATGGCTATAGTGCTTATTGTAAGCTTAATCACCACCCCAGCACTAGCAGGCGGTCACGGTCTAAAAGTGCGCCCTCTGATAAGAAGTTGATCCCTGGTGGAGATACCATCAACCTTTCCGGTATGATCCTAGACACTCATAAGGAACCCATCGGCGAGGCTGAAGTACTTATCCAGGTAAATGGAAAGGAGGTCGATCTGATAGAGACTGGGTCCAATGGACAATATGTCTCTCGCTTTCAATTTGAGAAAGACAAGATTCAGTTCTCCACTATCCATATTAAAACCCACAAGACCAGCTTTAAGACCCGCATCCTTGAAATCAAGGGAGATAAACTGGCAAAGAAGGGTAGCCAATATTTCTTAAGAACTGATGTCACAATGCCCCGTATTCTGGGGCCGGCCTTCTGGATATCCACCATCGTATTTATCCTTGCCTATGTTCTAATCGCATTTGAACTTTTACACAGGACCGTCGCTGCCATGTTGGGCGCGGCCTTGATGTTGCTTATCTCCTATACCATCGGAACCATTAACACGGATTTTCATATCTTTTCCTTTGAAAGTGCAATCGGCTCCATTGATATGAACGTCATATTCCTCTTAATGGGGATGATGATCATCGTGGGCATTCTGAAGCATACGGGGGTATTTCAGTGGTGTGCGTATATGTCTTATAAGCTGGCCAAAGGAAAAGTTTTTATCCTCATGATCTACCTCATGACCTTTACGGCTTTTTCCTCAGCCACGGATACTGGCACATGGAGGTCAGTGTGGCCGCACTTATGGGTGCTTCAGTCCTATTTACTATTGCCATCCTGACAGAGAAGGTGAACATGATCGAGTTGATCGAGAAGAATATTGAATGGCCTACTCTGATGTTCTTTATCTTTCTCTTCATCATTGTAGGTGCGGTTGAGGAGAGCGGATTACTGGCCCTTATAGCTGACTGGATCCTTGAATTATCAAAAGGCAACTTTGTGGCTGCCTGCAGTCTGATTCTCTGGGTGGCTGCCATCATGTCTGCCTTTGTGGACAACATCCCTTTTACGGCCACCATGCTACCCATCGTGGCCTATCTGAGCACGGTAATCCCGGGTTCTGAGAATACTTTATGGTGGGCGCTGGCCCTTGGCGCCTGTTTTGGTGGCAATGGGACAATTATTGGCGCATCAGCAAATGTTGTCACCTTGGGTATAGCCGAATCGAGGGGATATCGTATAAGCTTCCTGGGGTTCATGAAGACGGCCTTCCCCTTCATGATCATCAGTGTACTGATAGCACACGCATGGCTCCTTATCTTTAGACCTCATTAAACGAATATATGATAAGGTTCTAGCAGATATCTCCAACGTTGGCCCTCCCCTTCACACCAATGAGATGGGCACGGTTCGCCTTTTCCGTTCGATCCTGATTTGACTTTAGCCCATGTATCTCCACAGGGTCATGAATGCCATTTCAGACCTCAATTGAATTCTCTCAGGTTTTGGTTCTGATTTTCGGCATCCCTGATCAATACGAAGAAATGGAAAAGAAGACTATCTATTAAATTTAAAAGATAATTGAGAGGAATGAATGATGTTCTATAAAAAGAATGATGGTAACTGCCCAGGTATTTAGGCTGAAGACTGAAGGCCGAAGTATTTTTCAACCAGAAAGGAATCGAAATCGCTGCCCGGCGCATTTGAGAAGACAAACTGCACAACTCTTCTCTCGGAAACACAATCACCCGATAAACTCATACTGCAACCTCGTCAGCTAACTCAAGTGCATGAAATTTTGTGTGATACCGCATTATTTGGACCTATTAGCCTTCTACCTTCAGTCTATCCACCTGAGTAGTTACGAATGATGAAGAATATAGAATGCCAATGGAAGGGGTACAGATCAAGACGCTGGTATATGGTGAAAAGACGTCGCTTTGTGAGTTCAGGTTAGAGAGGGGAAAGGCTATTCCTTCTCACAAGCACCCCCATGAGCAGACCGGGTATCTTGTTTCAGGGCAGATGAAGCTCATCATCGGGGATGAAACGTTTGATGTGGAACCAGGAGATAGTTGGTGTATCCCCGGGGATGTGGAGCATACCGGTGAATGCCTCCAGGACTCTGTGGTGGTAGAGGTCTTCTCCCCTGTCAGGGAAGATTATCTGTCATGAAATCATCAAAAAATGGTGTAAACACTTAATTGTCCACAAACCCTTGACAGGAAGTGTTTTTATATTCTAATTAGTGGTCTTCAATGGAAAATTTGTTTAGCCCATATGAAGTCATGAAAAGGATGCAATTGAGGTATTGCTTTTTCTGTTGATCAATTTTCAACAAATAAAAGGGTATTTACGGAAAATACGGATTTTTAGGTATTTACAGGATTGAGATCAGTGGTCAAAGGAAGAATCATCATCAAGTCTGAATTGTGTAAGGGCTGCGGGTATTGCCAATTTTTTTGCCCCAAAGATTGCATTGAGATGGGCGGGCAGCCCAATGCAAAAGGTTATTTCTACGCCGTCATCCGAGATCAGGAAACCTGCACCGGATGCCGTATCTGTTCTATGATGTGTCCAGACTTCGCCATCGAGGTATACCGAAAATGACCGAAACTATTCTCTGTACAGGGAACCGGGCCGTCTGTTACGGGGCCATCGACGCGGGCTGCCGACATTTCTTCGGGTATCCCATTACCCCTCAGAACGACATTCCGGAGTACATGTCCGACGAACTTCCCAAGCTAGGCGGGATCTATAAGCAGACGGAAAGCGAAGTGAGCTCCATCAACATGGTCTACGGAGCGGTGGCCGCTGGCGTGCGAGCCATGACCTCGACCTCGAGCCCAGGCTTCAGTCTCATGCAGGAGGGAATATCCGGAATTGCAGCGGCAGAACTCCCCGCCGTGTTGGTGGACGTGCAACGGGGTGGACCGGGTCTGGGGACTACGCAGACTGCCCAGATGGACTATTTTCAAGCCACCAAAGGCGGCGGTCATGGAGGCTACCACCAGATCGTCTTAGGCCCCCATTCGGTCCAGGAAACGTACGAGTTGGTGCAGATGGCCTTCCACTTGGCCGATGTGTATCGGATCATGGTCATTGTCCTCATGGACGCCATACTGGGACAGATGGTGGAACAGCTCAAACGGGAGCCTCTGGATCTGGGCCCGGTCCCGGAAAAGGATTGGGCATTATGCGGCAAAAGTGCCAAGGGCGGTCGGAGAGACGTGTTTTCCACCATGCTCCTTTCTCCAGGCCAATACATCCCGTATCTGGGCAAGATGCAGGATAAATACGAAAAAATTGAACGGGAAGAGATCCGCTGGGCGGGATTGTTCCATGACGATGCGGATGTTTTGCTGGTTTCATATGGTTCCACGGCAAGGATCACACTCGAGGCAGTAGCTCGGGCACGAAAGGAAAGCCGAAAATGGGGCCTCTTTAGACCCATCAGCTTATGGCCGTTTCCCCAGGAGGCCTTGAGGAAAGCAGCCGAAGTGTGCAAGGCCATGGTCGTGGTGGAAGACAGCATGGGCCAGATGATAGAAGACGTCCGCCTGGCCGTGAAAGATCAAGTGCCCATCCACTTTGTGGGGACACTGAAGCGTCACCTGGAAGGTCCTGGGGGGATGATTTTCCCGGATCAGGTCTATGAGGAGGTATGCCGATGGCTGTAAGGGAAGAAGTCCAAGAGAAGCTGGTGGGTTTTCAACCCAAGCTGGTCATTAACCAGCCGAGTCACTACTGTCCGGGTTGCCAGTATGGCCTGCTGACCAGGCTCTTGGCTGAAGTTATCGAGGAACTAGACATTGAAGGCGACATCATAGGAGTCTCCGCCGTGGGTTGCAGCATATTCACCCATGCTTATCTCGACATCGACTTCATCGACGCTCTCCATGGCCGGGCGCCCGAGGTTGCCAGCGGGGTCAAGGCCGCCCACTTTGGCAAAAAAACCGTCTTCACCCTCCAAGGGGACGGTGACCTGGCCGCCATCGGCATGGGTGACCTCATTAACGCCATTGCCCGAGGTGAGCTTTTAACCACCATTTTCCTCAACAACGCCAATTATGGCACTACAGGGGGCCAGATGGCCCCCACAACCATTATCGGACAAAAAAGCACCACCACGCCACGGGGCCGGGACCCGGAAGTCGAGGGCTATCCCATCCATGTGGCCGAACTGATTACTTCCCTGCAGAGGCTCGTCTACTCGGCCCGTTGCGCCATGAACACGGTTAAAAACGTGCGTCAGACTAAAAAGGCCATCACCAAGGCCTTGCGCATCCAGATGGAAGGCTTAGGCTATAGCTTTGTGGAGGTTTTATCGGCCTGTCCATCGGGATGGAAGCTGTCACCATTGGACAGCCTGAAGTGGATCGAAGAAAAAATGATGTCCGAATATCCCCTGGGAGTCTTCAAAGACGAAACGGGTGACGCGGTCGAATCTTAAATATGTGAGGTTTTTGACCTTAGGCATCAATGGGCCACGAGGCGGCCAATCTGAGAGGTCTAGGAGAATTTAGAGATGACGACAAACAATTTAAACGAGCAAGAAAATAGACGCTATGAACTGGTCATGGCCGGTCTGGGAGGCCAGGGCGTCTTGCTGGCCACGCAGGTTTTAATACGGGCGGGCGTGGGGGAATTTGCCCATGTCTCCTGGTTCCCTTCCTACGCCACATTAGTCCGGGGCGGCGACTGCGAAGGCACGGCCATTCTCTCCGATGAACCCATACACTCTCCTCTCATTTACAAGCCCAAGTCTTTGATCATCATGAGCATGTACGCCCTGGATTCTTTTGTGGAACGTATTGCCCCTGGCTGCCTGCTCATACTGGACTCCTCCCTCATAACCACGGTCCCGGATCGGGATGATGTGGAATTGGTCCAGGTCCCAGCCACCCAACAGGCGGCCGAGCTGGGCTCGAGTCAGGCTACCAATTTCCTCATGCTCGGAGTGTATTTGAGTAAAACCAATGCATTGGGGATGGAACCGATGGAGGCAGAGCTCACGCGGACCATGGTTCAAGAGAACAAAGAGAACTTTCTACCCACGAACCTTCAAGCCTTGAGATGGGGGTATCGGTATCAAGAGACAACCTCTGATTAAGCCTTTATGTAACAAGAGGGGGGGGCAGAATGAAGATCGCCGTTGTAGGTTCCGGGGCACTCGGCGGGTTTTTCGGGTTTACCTTTGCCGATAATGGCCAGGAAGTTACCCTGGTGGACATCGATTCTAGAAGGGTCAAAGCAATTCAGAAATCAGGCATTACCGTCACCACTAAAGAAAAAGAGAAAACCCTTCCCATTCCCATTCACTCCAAGACCGAGGATGTGGGTCCGGTGGATCTGGTCTTCTTTTCAGTGAAATCCTATTCCACTCTGGAGGCCGCCAGGTCTTTGCCGCCTCTTATGGAAGAGGAGACCCTTGTGATGTCCATCCAGAACGGGATAGGAAATGTGGAGAAGATCGCTTCTGTGGTGGGTACGGATAGAGTCATTGGGGGAATAACGGCACACAGTTTTCAGATGCTGAGCCCAACCCACATCCGCTATGTGGGAGGCGCTGGACATCTCCATATAGGAAAGATCGACGGCAACAACACCTCTCGAGTCCATGAGATCGCTGAACTTCTCCGTAAAGGGGGGATTGAGGTGGAGGTTAATGGGGAGATTCAGGATTATATCTGGTATAAGCTCCTTATCAATACCCCTATTAATGCCATCGCAGCCATTACACGTTTGAAAAACGGAGAACTGGCCGAGAATGAAGAGGTCCGTCGCCTCATGCAGATAGTTGCCGATGAGGCCCTTTCTGTTGCCAAGGCCGAGAATATTCGAATCCTTATGAAAGAACATCCGGTTGAGATCTGTGTTTCAGCCCTCAGGGCGGCTTCAGAAAATAAGGCATCGATGCTCCAGGATGTGGAGGCGAAAAGGCTTACCGAGATCGATGCCATTAACGGGGCCATTGTGGAACGGGGTGAGAAGCTGGGGATCCCGACACCCGTGAACAGAACCCTTACAGGACTTGTCAAGATCATAGAGCTTCAATACATTCGTTAGAGCCATATCAGGATTTGGAGTCCTTTTCAGTCTCTCCTTTCTTGTTGTTAGCTATCCAGAAGGACAGGAATTCTATGACATGAAAAAAAAAGATAGGATGATCACATTTTTAGGAAAGAATACGGAATTAGAAGGGAAGCTAACATTTGAAGGAACTATCCGGATTGATGGTTATTTCAAAGGGGAGATATCGGCTGATGGAAACCTCATTGTGGGAGAAGAGGGTGTTATCGAGGCAGATATTCATGTCTCCTACATAAGGATAAGCGGAGAGATTCATGGCAATATCTATGCCCATCAGAGGGTTGACATTCATGCTCCCGGAAAAGTTTTTGGAAATATTCACGCACCCACCGTTGTGATAGACGAAGGGGTCATATTCGAGGGAATGACTCGGATGTATCAAGCAAAAGGGGCAGATCAGAAGAATATGTCCGTCGTCGGATCGGATGATTACATTGGGACTCCCCCTTCCTCACTGACGGCTATCTACGGCATCATTACTGATCAAATCACGGGTAATCCCATTAAAAACGCAAAGGTCAGCTGTAAGGGTACTGGTGACAAGCATACCCAGACCAACGCATCAGGATATTATGAACTGATTAATCTTAAAGATGGCGAGTGGAAAATAAAAATCGCAGCCAAAGGTTACAGAAGTAAAAAGACAAAGGTTGGCATATCAGGGGAGGGAACATATGAGCAGAATATCGCGTTAAAACCAAAGAGATGGAATTAAAACATCTGCATCAATAAGTCTCAACCATCAACGCCATGGTAAGTGAAACTTTCTGTTTTCCTATACCACTCTCAAGTATGGCTTTTATCACTTCATTACTTTTCTCGTCAGTTCCCACTATATTTACCCATTCTCCTAGAGGCACGGTTAATTCTGTGGATGCCTTAGTGAATCGGATAATATCTCTCTCCCCCTTTGAAACTTCATGGGATATTCTAGGAGTTATCTCAAGATGCGCATGATTACCTATGATAATAGGCCTGACCTCCATACCGGTTTCGATTCTCTGAAATACAACCCGCCCTACACAGTGGGCATACCGTTGGCAGAGATCTGTCCACCGCTCCACATAAGGGATCTCCTTTCCCACCAGAATATAGGCCCAACTCCCTGACATAACATTAATGAAGTATTCTGAACTCTGCCGCCGATCTTGTCTTTTATCCCTCATGTGAACTTCTACACCATTTCTCCTTTTTCTGCCTTTAGCAACTTGCCACCCTTTGCCTGAAATCTTACCTTCCATGGAGATGGAACGGTCCCCATATGAGCCCGTCTCCTCAAACTTCAGCCTTATTCTTACCTGTTTAACCCTCTTGTCGTAACCTGCTAAAAATTTGCGTACCTTATTGATGGATTCATCATTATCTGTGAGGATGAGTGAATTGGTTCGAACGTCAATGGAGGCTTTTCCCTCTTTAGAAAGAAGGTTTTTTATAACTGGCAGGATCTCAGCCGCATTTCTGAATTGAACAGGTATAATGACTGTCTCTACCGATCCGGCTTCTAATTGCATTGTGAGGGAGAGAAACAGGCAAAAGGAGAAGATAAAGATATGTTTTTTACGGACTAGATTGGAAACCCTAATTTTTTTGATCCTCACTAATCACCTTTCTCTTTTCGTATCACCTTGACGTCAGTTATTCGTGTATCCGGATACTGTCCATGTTCATCCTTTTCCAGGTACTTGACCATATCCCAAATGGTATTAAGGGCAATGGAAACGCCAACAAGTGCCTCCATCTCCACCCCTGTTCTGGCTTGGGCCTTGACAAGGCACCTGGCCTCAACACAATCTGTTGAAACCCGGAAATTAACACCAACTGTGTCCAGAGGAATCTGATGGCAATGGGGAATAATGAGATGGGTCTGCTTTGCGGCATTCATTGCTGCGACTTCCGCCACTTGGAACGGATCCCCTTTCTTAATTCTACCGGCCTTTATCTCCTCCAGAGTCTTGCTGGAAAGAGTAATTTTCCCCATGGCCTCTGCTTCACGAGAAACTATCGGTTTTTGGGTAACATCAACCATTCCCATATGCTTCCCTCTCTATCTAGATCCCCCCACCCCGCCTTTTCAACATGACTCTCATAATAGATATAATAATTACGTGAGTAAAAATGATGATTTGAAGCCTCAATTAATATAAATTGTTACTTTAACTATTTATGTTTATTTTCTGATATTTATGGTAATATTTTAAAATTCACTATCAAAGTATTGATACCTATCTCTAAACCCTTAATCATTGTCTTTGTCCAGATCGAACAATTTTCTAGTTATATCCAGATATGAATCCTTTGATGGTCTGTCGGCTTTTCTTTTCAAAACGAGTATGGGATCGTTAATGATCTTTTCGGTGATGGAACGGGTCAGTTTCTCTACCATCTCCATCTGGGCAGTGGTTAATTTTTCAGCGTTCCCAAGGCTCTTCCTGAGCTCTGCCTGACGAATGGCCTCTGCTTTCTCTTTTATGGAGATGATTGTGGGGACAACCTCAAGGGTCTTCAGCCATCTTTCAAATTTTATCACCTCTTCCTGGACAATTCTTTCTGCCTTTACTGCCTCCTGTTCCCGACGGGCTACGTTTACTTTAATAACACCTTTAAGATCATCAATATCATAGAGATAGATATTTCCCAAATCATTCACTCTTGGCTCAACATCTCTCGGAACGGCAATATCAATAAAGAAGAGGGGACGGTTACGTCTTTTCCGCAGAGAGCCCTTCACTTGATCATAATTGATCACATAATCGGGTGAAGCTGTGGAAGTGATCACAATGTCAACTTCAAGGAGTTGAGATCCTATCTCTTCAAATGATACAGCGTTTCCGTGGAAGGATTCAGCAATTTGGACCGCACGATTAAAGGTTCGATTGGCCACTGTCATTGACTCCACACCATTACTCAGGAGATGTCTTGCTGCTAGTTCGGCCATCTCCCCTGCCCCTATTAAGAGAACTTTTTTTTCCCTCAGATCGTGGAATATCTTTTTTGCCAATTCCACGGCAGCATAACTTATGGAGATTGCTGCATCGGATATGCCCGTTTCAGTTCTCACTCTTTTTGCAACATGAAAGGCTCTATGCATGAGTCTATTCAAGATAACTCCCGATGTCTTCTCCCTGGTGGCCTGAAAATAGGCATCCTTGATCTGTCCCAGTATCTGGGGTTCTCCCACGGCCATTGAATCCAGACTGGATGCAACCCGGAATATGTGTTTAACAGCTTCCATATCTTCAAAATTATAAAGATTTGAAGAAAAATTATGTTCAGAAATACCCCCTATCCGAGACATAAGGGCAACAATAGATTGTCTGGCATCATTTGGGTTTTCGGTAGTGCACAAGGCTTCCACACGATTACAGGTGGATATAAACATCCCCTCTTTAATGGATTGAAGCTCTCTCATGGATGCTAAGGCCAAAGAGGTGTTCTCCGGTTCTTTGGCGAGGCACTCCCTCAACTCCACCGGGGCTGTCTCGTGATTCATGCCTATGTTTACAATCCTAATCATGAATCTGTGTTCTGCCCTCAAGACTACTGAAACTGTGATAATCGCTCAGCCATAGACTGGCTCCGATAAAGGTAAAGATTAAGATAAGAAAAGCTATAATGGACATGACAGCGGCTCTCCTGCCTCTCCAGCCTACCGCAACCCTTTCATGAAGAAGGGCCGCATAGAATAACCAGGTAATGAGGGTCCATACCTCTTTGGGATCCCATCTCCAATAACTCCCAAGGGCATACTGTGCATATATGGAGCCTGAAATCATGCCAATGGTTAAAAAAGGGAAACCATAAATAAGAGAATAATAATTGATCGAATCCAGGGTTTCGAGAGAAGGCAATCTGCTGTAAAAAGAACCAAACCTCTTTTGTTTAATCTGACGTTCCTGGATCAGATACATGATGGCAGAGATAAAGGTCAAAGCAAATATGCCATTTCCCGTAAAAATGGTACCCACATGAATCGTCAACCACATGCTCCTGAATATGGGCTTGACCGTTATATCAATACCTGGAATGGTAGAAGATATGATCATTAAGAACGCTGCGAGGGGTGTTATGAATGACCCCAGGACCATTAGTCTGAATTTCAGATGAAAGATGAGATATGCGCCAATAATAGTCCATGAGAAAAATGAGAGGGCAGATTTTAGGGTGATTACGGGGGCTGTTCCCAATGTATAGTATTGATGGCAGAAATAGAGGGTATGGAATATAAAACTTGCCAGGAGTATCCTGTATGACCATTTATAAACCCGTTTTCCCTGTTTAATGAGATATACGATAAATCCTCCCGTAGCCAGAAGGATAAGGAAAAGAGCCAATTTGTACAGCAATAGTGCCATAAGATCACTCAGCCTTTAAATAGTTTACCACATCATCCGAAGACAATTGAAATGGGATTTTCTCGGTGAGTATGGATGCAACCTCATTCCAGTCTTCTCTTCGTATCGCCTCAAGGATATGTGAATCCACAATATCATGGAAAATCCGGCTATTTTCATCTTGAGAAAGTCCCCTAGATAGGACCTCTTTTCTCAGGTTCCCCATAATTACCAGGAGAGTTTCGTATTCTAGGCCGAATTGATCCTCAAGATCTTCTTTCACTTTTTTTGCAATTGCCGGACTTTTTCCCGATGTGGAAACAGCTATCAGGAGATCCCCTCTTCGGAGAATAGCAGGCACAATGAAATTGCAATCGGATGGTTGGTCCACAGCATTGATGAGGATTCCTTTCTTACTGGCCTCTTGGCTAATCCGGTGGTTAAGAGAAGCGTCGTCGGTGGAAGCGATCACCATAAAGACACCATTTAAGTAACTCTCTCTGAATTCCTCCCCCAGGAATTTTATCTTCCCCTCTTCAAGATATCGATTTAGCATGGGGGTTAATTGTCGAGATACCACATTGACAACGGCACCATATTCCAGAAGTGTTTCGATCTTCCTTTGTGCCACAGTGCCGCCACCTATCACAACGACCTCTTTCCCCTGAAGATCAACCAAAATGGGATAGTAAGGCATGGATTTTAAATTCTCCGGGTCCTTCATTCACTCTGCTTTGCCAACAATCTATATTTTACTACAAAAGTTGATATGATATCAGATAAAATATGCCAACTCTACAAAATTTAAAATCACATAATACCATCTCCAACCTACCCTTTATTCCACACGATTCTTACCTCGTTACACAACATACCCACGGATGTCTTACCGTTGGCGAACTTGCCCGTATCCTTCCACTGCTCTTGCCTGAGCTCCGGTGATTTAATGGCTATCTCGTACGATGTCATGTCCGGCCACCACAATTCGGCGATACCGTCAAAGGGTGGATTAAACTCTTCATATGTTTCCAGCAGGACATGATTCTGCACATAACGCATCAAACCCGGTGTTCTAGGTACCAAGGGGGCATGCCCATTTAACCAGTAATCATGACACTCTTCAACGCTCATTCCCTGTCTACGCTGGAAAAAGGTCATAAGCTTCACTGAAGGCGTATCCTGTTCGATCTTTGGGCCCGGGATAATGACGTGCTCTTTAGCGAAAATAGAGGTGGCATGTCCCTCCATGAAATTGGGCTCGTCCTTATAGACCCCTTCACGATAGGTGCGCGTATTAGGGAACGCTAGGGCAGCCTCCAGATTACGGGCGATGGATTCCGCTACACCGTGAAAATCGGGCAGGGGTAAACCGGGCACTTCTTTTTCGATACGGTGATTCTGGACATAATGTGTAAGACGCATAGTCTTTTGGGCAATTTCTGCGTGAACTTCCCGCCAATACTTGGAAAACTGCTCAAGGTTAAGATCTTCCCGCTTTTTCAGCAGTCCGTAAAACTTAATTGTGTCACTCATGGACATCTCCTTTCTGTCACAAAGTTCACCAACCGACTCTACAAAATGTTGCCACTTCTTTCAATTTTACTACGTTCCCACTTATACTTACAATATATCTTAGGCAACAGTTACAGCCATTGTCTACACATGATTCCTAAGTTGTAGGGCTATAGGGTGAGGGTTCAAGTAGGTCTGTTCCCTGAGATAAGGCTGCTTATATTTTCGCACAAAATGGTTTATCAGCGTGACTGGAACAATGAGCGGCAGATATCCGTTACGGTATTGATCAATTATCTCTGGCAATTCCTGCTTTTCATCTGAAACCAGTTGTTTTTTGAAATATCCCAAAATATGCATCAGCACATTCGTGTTCTTTTTGACCGTAGATTTCATTCTGAGAGCCTCCATTAGCAAGATTTCATATTCTGCATAAAGTCTCCCAATGGAAATCTGTTTGCCGCGGGCCACAAGCTTCCCCATCAACCTGTAATGCTTTTCACTGTGAGACAGGATCAGGAGCTTTTGACGGGTATGAAACTCAACGAGGCCTCCCAGGGTTTTCTTCTTTGAAATGACTTCACGCCATCGCTTCAAAGTAAAGATCCGTTCAATGAAGTTCTCCCTTAATCTGGGATCATGGAGACGTCCATCTTCCTCAACGGGGATGAGGGGAAAGTGATCCATGAATATTCTGGCGAACATCCCCCTCCCCTTTTTTACAGGTATTCCCTTTTTATTGTAAACCTTGACCCTCTCCATCCCGCTGCTGGGAGATTTGCTCTTAAAGATGAACCCACAGAGATCCTCCTTGTCCAGTTCGGCGACCTTTTCCCTGGCCCATCTAAGAATCTTGGCGGTATAGTCCTTGTGGGTGCGGGAGGTGACGAGACGTGGAGATTCAGGATCCCCCTCCAGGTGCATGGCTTCCCTGGGAATGCTCAAACCACATTCCACTTCCGGACAGACGGGCACATACTGTACATACTGACCCAAGGTAGCTGTGAGAAAACGGTCTAGTTTGTGGCCCCCGTCATATCGAACACTTTCACCCAGAAGGCAGGTGCTTATGCCGAGTTTGATCTTTTCTTTCATGGTAATCCCTTGATGAATTATCAGTACTTTATGCTTTGACATAACGCCACTATTTAAAACTCCAGTTCTTCACTTGTGTAGTGGGCCCCCGGAAATAAAACCAAGGTATCAAGCATGAACGAATGATCTTTATTCGCCTTCGCCGTAATACCCAGTAGCTTGCTGCAGGGAGCTTCATCTTGCATGTGTGGACATCCACTATATCAACATGCAAGGGGCTAAACAATGGAAAAGAGATGGAGGAAAATAATGAAAAACTTAAAATTTCCTCTATTGAGAAGTAACTTGCATAAAACGGTTTGCCCTTCTGTGAAAATGTGTTAGGTAAGAGCTTGAAACCCCTGGGATCCCCACATGAAAACCATGGACATGAATGTGACTGTCTCAATTACAGAATCCATCATCAACTGGTACTCCAACCATCAGAGGGACCTACCCTGGCGCAAAACCCGAAACCCCTATTTTATTTGGGTCTCCGAGGTGATGCTGCAACAGACCCAAGTGGAGACGGTGATTCCCTATTATAAGCGTTTCTTGTCCAGATTCCCAACAATTGAAGCCATTTCCAGGGCTTCCCTCCAGGAAGTCCTGAAGGTGTGGGAGAATATGGGATACTACTCAAGGGCCCACAACCTGTATATGGCAGCCAAAATTATTTCAGAACAATATGATGGGAAGATCCCGAATACTATGGAGGCTCTTCAAAGCCTTCCGGGTGTGGGAAATTACACGTCATCTGCCGTTCTCTGTTTTGCTTTCGGCCAACAGGTTCCCACAATGGACGGCAATGTGCGTCGTGTCCTTTGCAGGCTTTATGGAATAAAAGCTCTTATGGATCAAACCAGCACCAGGAAACGACTCCTTGATATAGCCAAGAAACTGGTTCCAGAAAAAAAACCCGCCCACTTCAACCAGGGTCTTATGGATCTGGGCGCCACCATCTGCACACCCCGAAAACCCTCATGCAATCTCTGCCCTCTTAATAATCATTGTCAGGCCTTGAAACTGGGATTGCAGGATACTTTACCGAAAAGGGCGAAACGAGGACCTCTTCCACGCAAACAGATGACCGCAGGCATTATCACTGATGCACAAAGGAGATTATTGATCGTTCAGAGACCCATGAAGGGGCTTCTCGGTGGCCTGTGGAAATTTCCAGGAGGAGAGAGGAAACCGGACGAGACCTTAAAGGAGGCCCTCAAGAGAGCCGTCAGGCAAGAGCTGGGAATCAGGATTAGGGTAAGAGATGGCATCACTTCTGTAAACCACACCTACACCCATTTCCGGATAACCTTACATGCATTTCGATGTGTCAGGCAGGGGGGAGCCGAGCCAATGGCCGTGGGTTGTGCCCGTTGGAAGTGGGTCAAACCTCGGGGCCTGAGGAATTTCCCATTTTCAAAAGCGGACAGAAAAATCATTAAAGCCATTTAGCAGGTAAGGGTTCTCTATTCAAATGAGTTAGAAAATAAGTTGACACCATTTTGGGCTGCCCATATAATTCCTAATCTTCCCAAAACCAGAAACTGCTGGGGGTGATAATATGTGTGAACCATGTGATATGTATGGAAAAGATGGTGATTACTGGTATTTCAACCCCGAGAACTACGCCCGGCGAATATACAAATGGAGAAAGACCGCTACAGAAACGACAGTTGCAGGCGAAAATCCGAGCGCTGAACCCGGCGATGCCAGCCTGATTGGAGCGATGGGAGCCATGCAAACGGCCACCATTGACATGAAGGTCTTGGATCCGGAACGATACGCCGAGCAGGTAAAAGAAGAGGGAAAGACCTTCAGAGGTCTGGCACAGGTCGTCACATTAGAAGAAGCCCAAAAGATGATGGAGATCTGCTGGCCCATCACTGCCATGACATGCGCCTGTCGCCGCATGACAAAGGCTCTTAAGGACGAAGAGAATTTCACATGCATGGGAATGGGACCCGGCATGTACAAGTGGGAGAGATGGCCTCAAATCTACCACGGAGGGGTACAATTTCTCACACCTGACGAGGCCAAAGACTACCTCGTCAAGCTGAACAAAATGGGTCTGGTACATATTGCCGAAACCCACGGAGCACCTTACACAGGGGGTATCTGTAACTGTGAGATGCCGCTCTGTGGCCAACTGAGGGCGAGACTCGAACACAATGTTCCCTATGTTGTGAAGAAAGGTCACTTTGTGGCCCAGATCGATCCTGATACATGCAATGGGTGTCTGCACTGTATGGGTCGCTGCCACTTTGATGCCCTTCGGATTCACTCCGGAACCCGTAAGGTTGTGGTTGACGCATTCAAATGTTTTGGTTGCGGAAACTGCCGCTACCCCTGCCATGTGGATGCCATAACCATGGCGGAGAGGACAACCTTACCGACAGTCAAGGACATGTGGTAGAAAGGGGGCCAGACATGCCAGATGCGAGACAACTTCCGACAATAGAGATAGATCAGGACAAGTGTATAAGTCCTATGAGATGCGGTAAATGCCTCCGGGTATGCCCTGGTGGGGTGGTACTCCTCTGCGCTCCCAAATTCAATGAGAAGTTCCGCGAGTGTGGCCCTGAGGATTTCACTGTAATCGTCCACAACAGACCCGCTTGCATAGCATGCAAGAAGTGCGTCGATATCTGCCCTGTTGACTGCATAAGCGTTGAATTTGAAGCGGTGGAAGCTGCTGCATAGGTCGAATCCACAATAAGAGAGGAGACATTTTATGGCTGTTGGAAAACCAGAAAAATCGTGGAAAAACATCGCACCCAAACCAGATCCGGATAGGCTTCTCAGTCTGGACCCAAGAAATATGGGTTCCGTAGAAAAAACAGGTCCTGGTGCTGAGTACCTTTTTGATGCTGACCGAGAATTAATCAATGAGACTGCTCCGAAAAATAATTTCGCCGATCTCCTAGAAGCGCTCAAGGGAAAAGAAAAAGAGGAGTCTAAAACTTTGTTTTCCGCTTTCGGTCTTGAGCTCATGCAAAAAGTAGCGAAAGTAGGGGAAAAACACAAAGACAGGGCCTGGGAGATGATAGAGGTATGCGCCAAACAGACGGGCCTACCCTTTCCTCATGTGCTTCAGGTCTATGTGGAACTATTCACCCTCTGTTCGAGGCCCATAGACAAGTGGGCCATAGCGGAAAGCCACCCTAACAAGATGCGTATCCAGCAGTATACTTGCAATTACCTGAAAGCCCAGCAAGATGCTGGACTGGACACCGATGGACTCCCATGCCAGGCATTGTGTCTTTCAGCCTTTGAACAGGCTTCCAAATTGTGCAACATCCCTGTGGATGTGTTACTGACAAAACAACTGCCTGAAGAGAAAATGTGTGAGTTCACCTTTATCCCCAAGTAATGGATTCCAACAGCCCCTCTATTCTTCCATCTGATTCAACTACACTCATTTCAGGAGCACCCAATGATCATCGATATTCACTGCCACACCCGTTACGGTTCATCCTGCAGCTACATGTCACCGGAAGAGATGCTTCAGCAGGCGGTCGAAGTGGGGTTGGATGGACTTTGTATTACTGAACACGATATACCTTGGGATGGAGGCGCCATAAAACAGCTATCCGACCGGTTCGGCATCCTTGTGGTTGGGGGAATCGAGGTCAGTACTGAATATGGCGAGGTTCTCGTATTTGGGCTTAATAAACCCATTTTTGATATACAAGATATCCATGAACTGCGCCGTCGTGTGGACAGAGCTGGAGGGGTCATGGTGGCGGCACACCCGTTTCGAGGTGCCCATGGCTTTGTCAAGTGGGATCCGGTGAAAGGGCTCGTAATAAAGCTTGAGGAGGCGTTGAACCTTCCCATCTTTGAAGTGGTTGATGCTGTTGAAGTATTCAATGGGATGGCCTCTGAATGGGAGCTTGATCTTTGTAGCACCGTGTGTGATAGCCTCCAAATCAGAGGAATGGCAGGAAGTGATGCACATAATGTGGGGCAAGTGGGTGATTGCGTAACGATCCTTCATAAGATGGTGGCCAGTAAAGAGGCGTTCTTACACGAATTGATGAATGGCAGGTATGTTGCTTGGCACAGAGTTCGCAACCGAACTTTTCCCAACAATGAGTCAGATCGTTTGATGGCTGAGAGGTAGCCTATGCATGACAATCATGAACCCACCTGTTCATTTTGTGCCAAATTTGTGATGCCGTTCGATGATGATAGTCCATTGGAGGACTGGGGCTATTGCAAAGAAGAGGTAGACGAGAATGAAATCACCCGGGAGAAACTCAGAGAGATAGAACAACTAGCCAAGAGTGGCGATTATAGCTTCCTCACGAAAGGGAGTATCCCTCTTTACCAGGTCTTTGGCGAAGGATGCGAGAAGTTTGAAGATATGGAAGATCACTAATTCCCTTTTTAAATCACATTTAGAATAGGAGAAACAATGGCAAAAAATCGTATTTGTGAGTTATTAAGTATCCGTTATCCGATTATTCAGGCACCCATGAACTGGGTTAGTGGCGCTGACCTTGCGGCAGCGGTATCCCGTGCAGGGGGGTTGGGCACCCTTGGACCCAATGCCGGCGCTGATCATATTACCATGGATGTGGAGCTAACCGGAGAAAGAATGCGAGACCAGATCAAGAAAGTAAAATCCCTTACAGAAAACCCTTTCGCAGTAAACATCGCCGTAGGGGTCGGAGAGGATCAAAAATTCTCGCGCCGGATCGTTGAGATCGTTATAGAGGAAGATGTTCCGGTTGCTATCGTTTCAGTGGGAAGGCCTGACGTCTATACCCATGTGCTCAAGGATGCCGGAATAAAGGTTTTACATGCCATTTCCACTTCGCGACACGCCAAAAAGGCGGAAGAGTCCGGAGTGGATGCCGTGATCTGCGAAGGTTTTGAAGCCGGTGGACATAAGGGCTTCACGGAGTTGACCACCTTTGTCCTGACTCCCATGGTAGCCGATGCAGTAAAGATACCGGTCATAACGGGTGGAGGCATTGGCGACGCCAGGGGTGTGCTGGCTGCGCTGGCCCTGGGTGCTGATGGGATATATATGGGGACCCGCTTTATGGTTACTCAGGAATCGGACAGTCATCCCCTCGTAAAAGAGTCGGTTGTCATGGGAGAGGATGCCTGCACCGTAACCTTACCCAAGGACATCATGTTGGCCAGAGACCTGGGTAATGCCTTTACAAAAAAATATCTTGAGATGCGTACGGCGGGTGCAACCCCTCATGAATTGAATGATTACTTGAATAGACATTCCCAGTACCATGCCCAGCATCTGGGCCATGTGGAAGAGGCTGAGCTATGCTGCGGACAGGTTGCCGGATTGATAGACAGCGTGAAGAGTGCTAAGGAACTCGTAGAGGATATCGCAAAAGAGATAAACACACGCTTTAAAGAGCTCAAAGAGAAGATAGACCAATTCCTGTAAATATCACTTACGTACCAGCTATCTCCTCGGCAATCCCAAACCCCTCGTAGCAATGATATTGCGCTGGATCTCGGAGGTGCCGGCACCGATGGTGGCTGAAACGCAATCCAGATATCCCCTAGGGGCCATTCCCCTAAAAGGAGTCCAGTGTGATCCTTCTTCAAGAAGACCATAAGGGCCTAAGATATCCATGGCTACTTCCGCAAGATTTCTGCTCAACTCTGTCGCAGTGAGTTTCAATATGGAAGCCTCGGTACTGGGGACAAGTCCTTTGTCAAGGCTATCAGCGGTTTTCCAAAAAAGCAGATAGCAGATTTCAATCTTTATCCTGATCTCTGCCAGTTTTTGACGAGCCAACGGATTTTTCCGCAATGGTTTTCCATCACGTTCAGCCTCCTTTACGAATTCCACAAGCTCCTCGAATACCCGTCTGAATCCTCCGATTCCCACCAGCATGATCCGCTCAATGTCGAGTGAGGTCATCAGATGATAAAATCCCATATTTTTTTCTCCGATGAGATTTTTCTTGGGAACGCGAACATTATCAAAAAATACCTCATTAAATTGATGATTACCCACAATGTTAATGAGGGGACGTATGGTGACACCTGGGCTTTTGTTGTCCACGATAAAATAACTGATCCCTTTATGTTTCGGGGCATTCCGATCCGTCCTGGCAATCAACCAGGCAAAATCCGCCCTATGCGCTTCACCGCTCCAAACCTTCTGGCCGTTGATAACGTACTCGTCTCCATCCTCAATGGCTGTGGTCTGTATGCTGGCCAGATCAGAGCCTGCGTTGGGTTCACTGTAGCCCAGCCACATGGATATCTCACCCGATGCAATTCTGGGGAGCCATTCACGTTTGTTCTCCTCGGTTCCAATAAGAAGAATCGTGGGCCCCACAATTCCGGCAGCAATAACATCAGAGTTGGGCGCTCGGTGGTAGCTGGTCCGTTCGTCAAAGATGGCCTGTTCCATGTAGGAATATTCTCTCCCACCATACTCCTTGGGCCATGATATGGTAAGCCACCCCTTTTCCACCAGCTTGCGCCGGTACTGAATAGCGATATCTATGCTTTCATCGGTCTTTAATTGCCATGATCCGTATCCTCCAGGCCAGTGAAGAGATTGCTTTGCCCAGTCAGAGGGCAGTTCCTTCTTTAGAAAGTCTTCCACCTCTTGGTAAAACGCTGCTTCCTTTTCATTGAATCGAAATTCCATGATATATCCCTTTAATGATCTGTGAATTAAATAATGGCGTTAAAATTAAGATGATAATCATCCCTTTTTCAAGAGAGTATAGATGTGTTCCGGTCATCTGTCAATTATGACAAACCGGACAATATAAAGGTTTATGCCTCATGATTTTTCAAAACCAGCCAAAGGATCTAACGGAGTGGTGTGTCCGGATTAGGCCCAAATAGCGTCAATTTCCAATAAATTTCAGATCTGGAAAGCCCTATCATATTTCAACCTATATTCCTAAAGAACTTCAGAACCGCAATCCAGCCTGACACCACATATGTTGTGGTTTCTTTTTCCTTGACTCACATGGGGTATTTCTCTATAGTCCTTCCTGGAAAAGCAAGTTCTTATCAACTCAACTAGGCATTAGCACCTCCTTTACCCTGCCCCATTAATCTTATCCCTCAGAACCCGTGAACACTTAAATACCACCACTATCCTCAATCCCAACATCATTTCACTACCGGTCTGAGGATTTCTTCCCATCCTCTCGTTCTTTTCTCTCACACAAAATTTTCCAAACCCGCTGATCAGGACATCCTCTCCGTTTTCCAGGGTCTTTTCGATGATCTCCAGAAGGGATTCAACCAAAACGGTGGATTTTCTTTTGGGGAGTCCCACGTGATTGCTGACAGAATTTATGAGGTGTTCTCTAGTTAAGGACATAAGGCATTGCTCCTTTGGTGAAAAAGGGTATCTGAGAATTTTAAGAGTTATTATTTGATATTGACTTCCTTACCCCATGAAAAAACATAACCTTCATTTTGCATGTGACTAAAGCAAGAACTGTTCCATAATACTCATGTCTTGATTTATATTTTAAATTCAACTAGTTAAGCATGTTACCCTGCGAATATTGACCTCTGGAATATTTACACAGATTTATACACTCGTGTTCTTCTGTGCACTGTTGGATAAAAACGATCAGAATGAAAAAATGATCGGAATGATGGGGAAAATGAATAGGGGGAAAACTTTTTATTGATGCTTTATTTCGTATTTTTGACTTTTTGAGTGGAGTACTGAGATTCAGTAACTCGACTCTATTTTGTGTCAGTGGAAAGATGGCTATAATATGGTAGTCACCTCTAATGAGAGCTAATGGTTAAAGAATTTTATGAAGAAAACTATATGGCTCTCCTTGAAATTAACTGCTCACGTATTTCCCAACTGGAAATTCAATAATAAAAGACGCGCCTCCCCATTCATTATTCTCAGCCCATATCTTACCACCGTAATCTTTGACAATGCCGTAAGATATGTAAAGACCAAGACCTACACCCTTGCCCGGGTCTTTGGTTGTGAAAAAAGGGTCAAAAACCTTATCGATGTGGCTATCATCAATGCCGGTGCCGGTATCAGAGATTATAACCTGAACAGAATCCTTTGAGAGTGTGGGTTTTGTTGTTATTCGTAATAACCTGGTTTTCTGACCCGACATGGCTGCCACCGCATTGGAGATAATATTTAGGATGACTTGTTGAACCTTGTCTTTGTCCAATGGTATTAAAAGAAGGTCAGGATGATATTGGATATCTGTATCGATATCCTCCACCTTGAACTGAGGTGCATATAGATTCAGAATCTCTTCAATAATCTTATTCAGGTTATTCATGGTGATATGCTTTTCGGAAACACGCGAAAACTGACCTAGATTACGGCTAATTTCACTAATGCGATCCAACTGGTTCTTAATGATATTCAAGGCGTTTCTTACTCCATCCGGCACGCCCTCTGACTCTTTCAACATCTGCAGTCTCATGGATATGATATTGACAGGATTGAGAATTTCATGTGCGATACCGGTTGTGAGCCGACCAATGGCGGCGAGTTTCTCAGACTGAATCAGCATATCTTTTGTTTCCTGAAGTTCTCGTAAAGTGTTTTTTAAATTTTTTTCCGTCAGTTTGCGATCTTTGATCTCTGTTTCTAATTTTCTGTTGGCTTTTAAAAGTTCTGCGGTTCGTTCTTCAACCCGCTTTTCAAGCTCCTCGTGGGCCTTCTGCAATGCCTCCTCGGCCTGCTTCCGCTCAGAATAGAGCAAAGCTTTCTCCACTGCCACAGCCGCAGGAGTACTTAATCCGGCCAGTAAAAATAGATCATCTTTTGGAAATCCAGACAGCGTACTGGTGGAATGAACATAGATAACACCCCTAATTCCCGACTTGCTGATCAAAGGGGCACACATAATGGATCTGAGCCTCATCATTTCTATACTATCTGAAAGATCCTCCTGGTCTTCTTGTCTCGTATCCGCCATCATTAATGCCTTGCCTTCACGTATGACTCGATCCACTATCGTTCGACTATAGCTCAATTTAATATCGTTCTTGTTATCTCTGGATCGGCTTATTCTCTCCTCCAACTTCCCGGTATCGCTATCAATTAATAGCACTATTCCGCTGTTAATCTCTTTAAGGCAGTAGAAAAGGGAATCCATTATCTTTTCGCAAATCTCATCAATGTCTAATGATTGACTCAAGACTATGGACACTTCGTGGATCTTCTCCAATCTTCTCCGATTGGTGGTGAGGGTACTTTTGTATAAGAGATTCTCCCCCCCATCTCCCACCAGATCTGAAAGGTCGATGGAATACTGAGTGGCTAGATAATCTTCTGAGGGCTTTCTGCCCAGATTGGCCAAGACATCACCGATGATAATTGAAACCCCTTCTTCAACTTCTACTGCCTCTTTAGGTCTTATGAGTTGACCTCTAACCCAGGTGCCGTTTTGGCTCCCCAAATCCTCAACGAAAAATCTTTCCTCTTTCCTCATAATTTTCAGGTGTTTTCGAGAAACAGCCGCATCCTTGATCTGAAGGTCATTATCAGCGGTCCTCCCAATCAATGTTGTACCGCTTTTCAAATCGAAAGATTTCCCTGCCATAGCACCGTCCATAATATAGAGCTTAGTCATAGATTCTTCCTATTGCGCATTGTTTAATCCGCCGGCGGACAAGGGTTTAATTCCCCGCCGCTTGCGGCGTTACAATGTTTTTGTAGATACCCCGCTGCTCTGCGGCGGGGTAGTTCATTATCAGTAAACATTTTTTTAACCGAGCCTGAGTGTTTGAAATCATTACATGAGACTATGGATAAGTAAACTGACGAGATGTTAAGGAATTATTTCCCATCCAGCACCTTTTTCACCAGAACCTAAGATCTCTTGGGCAGGGCCATCAATGGAATATAGCCACCGCATACAATCACTTTCAAATTAGGCCTGGCTTCCACAGTTTAACTCAGGTCTATGTGGTTTCAATAGAAAAATCACTCTCTTTATGACCAAAATTTAATAAAATCTCTTTACATAATGCCACAACACTCATTACTGATAAATCTAGATCAACATAAATATGGGTGCCTGATATCTCTTGGCCATTAACAAATTCATGGGGATCTTTGCTAAAACAATCTCTACCTCGTAGGGTTATATATAGCAAGCTTTCAAGACTATCTTTATGCTTTGCAAACATAATGTCGCAGATTTTTAATAGCATCTGTTTCCATGATTTAACATGGTATACTTCACCCATGAAGGTAAAAGATTTAACCGTCTTCCCCTTATAATCCTTTTGCGCATTCTTTCTAATCTCTCCAGAAGACTTACTTCCATACGAACTTGATGTTTCAGCCTTTGTTTTGACTTCCGATATGATAAACTCTTCTACTGCTTCTCCATCAGGTCTGTATCCACATAGATCTTCCGTCACTTCCGAAATAATATTAACAAGCCATTTTTCAGGTTCATTCATTATTTTTAGCCATGCTTTTGGTAGATTTTCATTTATCAGCATGATTTTTTTTCTATTGTTATAGATATCCATGGTTTTCTCCTTTATATTCCAAATTGGCCTTCTTAAATCTCATCCTGAAACCTGCAAGACCATTTAGGCCAGAACCAAACAACAAACATGGTTGCCGTTTTGAGGATAGACTTTTTTGGAACTTCTTCAACGATCCCAACAAGTAGTCTTTAGTCCTCATGGTCCATTTTCCCCTATCATGATGAAAACATTATTCTCAAAATAGCATCAGCCCAATCTATGTAAAAGACTCCTTATGCTGGCTATCTTAAGGTTATCCTGATTCACCTCTTTTTTATTATGTGGACCTGCCGCCATTCTTTTTCTTTGCTTATCTTCGATTCCATTGTGGGGGCCGAGATATTGGAATATAGCAGTGCCCTTTGCTAACAAAATGATGTCACCAGGTCTTAAATCCGTTTTCCTCCCGGGATCAAGAATCATGCCTCCCCCTAAGCTTGCTATTGCTGTTCTATTTGTGGAAAAAAGATCTAATATTTTTGCATCATCACCGGGGAAGATCATACAATGAACTCTTGAGATGGGATCGCTTTGAATCTTACACTCTTCCGGTGTTATCATGCGTTTTGTGCTTCTAATATAATGAGAAAGGTGTTCAACTTTTGGACCAGGGGCATGTCTTAAAAATTGGTCCGGATACTTTAAGAGGATCTCAAGCGGCAATTTTCCGATGAGGACCGACTCATCGAATTGCAATTTTAAATAGAGTTAAAGCAAAAACTGTTCCAGAATGCTTATACTTCTAATTTATGTCATGAATTCAATTAGTTGAATATTTTCTCTGATGATTGCTGGACCATAGAATATGTATACAGATGTATACGTTCTTGTTTACCGGTGTACGATTAGACAAAAAAGAAAAGGTATAATGATCGGGAAAATTAATACTTTTTGAGCTCCTTAAAAAATCAGACAGTGCTCTAGAGTTATCTCCATGTCACCGTGGTCTCGTTCTGTTGAGGCACCATACCATGGGACCCTTTCACATTGACACATAAGGAAAAACCCCATATACTTCGACTCACGAAATGGGACATCCATTACCTCACCTGTTTGCTTTATAAACACCCATTGGGGCTGTGTAATGACATAAGTGTTAATGGAAGATGACAAAAATGGATAGAAAAAGGAGGAAAGAACCATGGAGAAAATGACCGCTTATTGCGGAATCGTTTGCAGCGAATGTCCCACCTTACAGGCCACTCAGAATGATGACGACGAAGCAAGGAAAAAGGTGGTTGAGATGTGGTCAAAGCAGTTCAAGTTTGATTTGAAATTGGAAGATATCAACTGTGACGGATGTCTGACGGATAGCGACCGCCTTTTTGGTTATTGTAAAACCTGTGAAATCCGGAAGTGTTGTCAGGATAGAAGCTTGGAGAACTGCGCCCATTGCGGTGATTATGCCTGTGACAAGCTGAACATGGTTTTCAACATGGCCCCTTATGCCCAAAAGTCACTGGACAAGATCAGGGCAAATCTCTAGAGACCTTGTGTCGATTCTTTACTCAAAAAAGGGGTACCTCCCTGATCCCGTTGGCCATGCAGAAACAAGGGAGTGAATAGAAAACTTCAGTCATTAACAGATAACTACTAATCGAGTTCTGACACGATTAGGGTTTTACTCTCAATATGATTGATGCCGTTGTGCCAACCCCTTTTGTGCTCTCAATCTGTATATCTCCTCCACAGTACTTTGCTGACTCGCACGCAATATATGCCCCAAGACCAAGTCGCCCTGATTTCTTCATGCCAAGAATTTTAAAAAAAGGCAGTTGAAATTTTTCCCTCTCGTCACTGGTCATTCCTCTACCCTGATCTGCGATCTCCAATATCAAGTTATGATCCGCCTTTTTCGCCGATACCATCACCTCTCCACCCTTTTGGGGATCATAGGATTCTATTGCATTAATGAGTGTCTCCTGCAGTGCTGTTGCTATTTCAATCTCACTCCCTGACACAAGGGGCAACTCTTCCAATGTCAGCGCTCCTTCCTTTTTTGGATCAAAAACGAACCGCAATTTTACATTTGGATCTACTGAAATCTCTTCTTCTTCATATGTTTTCAACCGTTGTCCAGAGATCAACAGACCGAGTATAGATCTAATATCCACTGAGCTTATGATCCCTAATGAAGATTCTCTTAGTTTGGAAGACCACCTGTATGCGTTGATACCTTTTAAAAGCCTTGTGATCCCTTTTGTTATTTCATCAATACTATCTTGAATTTTACACAACTCAATGTGCGCATAGATAGGGGTGAGCAAGTTTCCCAATGAGTCACCTATAAAGTTCTCTAAGACAGTGGTTAATGTCTCAAGAGCAGATGCTTTTCTCAAAGCCTCCTCTCCCATCTTACGATCAGTCACATCACGCATAATACCTTGAAAACCAATTGGGTGACCTTTTGAATTTTTCCTGAGAGATATTGATACTTCAACATATCTTTTACTCCCATCCTTCATTATAATTGCATAATCGAATCCTTTGGTGGGTTTCCCTGTTTTATATACTATGTTAAAAGCTTTATACACTTCTTCAAAATTCTTTTGATCCATAAACTGTCGGTAGCTCATACTCATTATTTCATCTTTCGAATAACCACCCATTTTGCAGAATGCATCATTGAAAAAAATAAAGTTCCCATCAGTATCAACCTCATAGTAACCATCTTCTATGCTTTCAAGTATGGTTCGGTATTTCTCCTCGCTCTCCCGCAGAGCATCCCCAGCCCGTTTCCGCTCCGTGATGTCCACCACCATGGAGCGGCTTTCCATAATCTCCCCTTGGGCATCTCGAATAGCGTTCACAGTCAGGCTGACCCACACGGGTGTCCCGTCTGCCTTTTGCATCTGCATCTCTTCGTCAATAATCTGTTGTCCTTTCCGAAATATTACAAATATCTGTTTAGCTTTCTCCTTCCCGTTGGGCCTATCCGCATACAAGTCCATCACCGGTCGGCCTACCAATTCCTCTTCTGAGTATCCCAGTAAATCTCTTGCGCGCTGATTGCATCTGCGGATTATTGCATTCGGCCCAACAGAGAAATAGGCATTCGGGGCGTTTTCGTATAAGTCTCGGTAGCGTTTCTCTCTCTCATCCAGATCCCTTTTAGTCTTCTCATGTTCTGTAATATCTAGGTATTGAGCATAAGCCCCAAAGTTTTGCCCGTAGGCATCCAAGGGCCCTGCAAAAATCTCCACATCAATGAGCGTTCCATCTTTCTTTCTCCTTTTTGTAATCTCGTGTATCACCTCTCCATTCATGGTGTGTCTTGTCAGGCTTTTGGCTTCTTCTCGATATTCTGTGGGTACAATAATATAATCAATATTTTTCCCTACAACCTCTTCCCTTTTAAAACCGAAGATCTGGGAGAATGCCGGGTTGATATCAGTAATAAGATTCTCCTTAGAGAGTTGAACCGTTGCAAGCTGACTATGCATGATCAATGCTTCAAGGCTTTTGACCCTTTGGGCCATTTCCTTATATGTTAATCTTTGAACCATAAAAGACCTCCAATAAAACGCCTCGCTGGCAGAGTGACATCAGGCGTCATTGGCATCCTGTTTTGCGGGATGGTTTAATGCAATCAATTACTCCCTGTCTAATAATTTCAGGTTTCGTTTAAGCATTAGTTTAGTCGCAGGGTAAAAGAGTAGATAAAAGACCGCATAGACTGCCAGGCCCCAGAGGAAGGACGATCTGTACCGGTCGCCGAAAGGAATGGCCAGGACTACACAGAGACCGCCCCATATCAGGATCCTCAGGATGACCTCGGGGAACTTTGTCTTTATGGTGTAACTGTAGTCAAGGGGGCCATGAAGGGATGCCACTAGCTGTACGGCTAAGCACATACCCAATAGAAAAACTACCATGGAAACTATACCGGTCATTCCGATTCACCTCCTTCTCCCTTAAGGATTCGTACAAAGCCACGGTCACCGTCCACAATCAACCGTACTCCGGAATGGATTCGGGCCGTGCAGTCAGGCACATCCACCACGCAGGGCATGCCGAACTCCCGGGCCACGGTCCCTGCGTGTGAAAGATAACTGCCCACCTCTACTACTGCGGCACCTGCAGTGAGGAAGAGTGGTGTCCAGGCCGGATCGGTATAAGGTGCCACCAGGATTTCTCCTGGTTTGAGTTCGATGTCAATAGATGGATCCAGAATCACGTGGGCCACTCCCTCGTAATCACCAGGGGACGCAGACTGGCCGGTCAGGACGTCGCCGACTGCCTTTATCTCCTTCTCCATCTCATCCCGTTCCAATAGCTTTACTCCTATCGTCTTGGGCGGGACCATTTTGGACAACCGGATATGTTCCATACGCCGGTCGCGTATCCTGTCTTCGACGCCCAGCCATTCTAAATCGCCGGCCTGCATCTTGACCAGTTCCGGCCAGCGGAGAAAGAAGATATCGCCCTTGCATCTGAGTTTACCCTGGCTTATGAACTCTTCCTCGACCCGGAGGATCTTTTTACGAACCATGTAAAAGGCCATGATGTGGTAGAATCTGGAATTTTCGCGCATCTTGGCAAAGAATTTGGTCCGTGAGGCCACGTATTGTATCAGACGCCATCTGGGCCGAAAGAGTCTTTCGAAAGGATATTTTTCGAGCTTTTGTTTAATCTCCTCTTCGAGATCCTGGCGGGTTTGGTCTATCTTTCTTTCGTGCTGTGACGGATCTGACTCCACCAACAGATAGTTCCGAATCATTCCCAAGACAGGCGATGGGTTTTCCTCCCAACGAGCGGATTGTAGTTCAAGCTCTTTGAGTGCCCTATGGCCGTTTTGGGCTAAAAACTGATCTAGTTTTTTCAGGAACTCACTCGCTTCCGGTTCTGACTGCAATTTTGCGAGGACCTTCTCCGGTTTTGTCTTTTCAAGCGCCTCCCTTACCGCCAGCGTCTTTTTAGCCTCCTTCGCCAAGGCCCAGATACCTCTACCCATTTCTGCAGACAAGACTCCTTCGGTCCCTGAACAGAGGAGGGCCTCGGCGTCTTCCCGCAGGTCATGTGCCCAACGGCGCACCAATTTTTGTAGGACCCCCAGGCCAAGTATGTAGCGTGCTGCTGTAAAGTTGACTAAAAGTACCTGGTTGCCCACAGGATCCAACAGCCTGGACCAGGAAGCCAGACGCTCCAGGGTTTCGAAGGGTCCATATGCCGGATCTTTGTCCACTCTTCCAGCCAGGTCTCGGAACCGATCCATGAAATCGCTGGGTATCCGTCTGGTCCGCGCGAATAACACACCAAACATAAGGTAGCCCAGGAAAAGGCCTATCAGGGTAAAGGGGAGTTTAAGGGGTGAAATCTTCATCTCGGGCGGATGGGCATCCCAACCGTAGATAAGGCTTGCAAACGCCTCATCGGATGCCTTGAAAGGGAGTATGGCCTTCACATGTTTGAGACTCAAGTATGCCCACCCTCTGATGAGCTGCATCACGGGTGGTGAAAAGAGCAGGCTCATCAAGTCTCCTGTCAGGGGAGTGAGCGGATCGGTGAAGTTTTCGATGAGGGGTTTAAAGATAACGTACTTCCCTTCCACACCCTTTGTTACATCTTCATGTCCCATCACGGTTATGGGGCGGGATTGGAGCATGTAAAATTGGCCGTCTGCGATAGCCCATTCTATATCCTGGGCACTTCCGAAATGTTCCTCTGCCTTGATGGCCCATTGGGATACCGTTCGGATCATATCTGGAGAGAGTGTCTCCTTTCGCCGCATATCATGGGGCACTTCCAACAGCCGCGAACCGCCCTCTTCGAGACGGGCGGGGACCATGAATTTTTTTTCTGCAATTCGCTTTTCACGGATTTTCAAACTTTCACGTTCAACAACGTAATGGTCGGGGGTGACTCGACCGTCCACAATCGCGGCACCCATGCCCCAACTGGACTCAGTTACGATCTCGTCCCGGTTACCTGTTACAGGATTTGCCGTAAAAGTGACCCCGGAAATTGTCGACTGGATCATCTCCTGGACCACCACAGCCATGAAAACCGTTGAGTGATCAATCCCCTGGGTTGTTCGATAGGAGACGGCCTCCGGACTCCAGAGGGAAGCCCAGCAATGCTTGATCATTTGCAATAAACGGTCTGCTTTAACATAGTAATAGGTTTCGTGCTGACCGGCGAAACTGGCCTCTCCCAGGTCTTCCGCCGTACCGGAACTCCTAACCGCACAGACGATTTCAGCACCCCTTCTGTTGACCAGTTCTTCATGAGCGGCCATGATGGACTCTGCCAGCCCTGAGGGTAGATCTGCCTTTTCGATGATCTCCCGAATAGAAGAACAACACTGACCATATTCATCAGGTGAAAAGTCTTTTATACTCTCGATCTCGCGGCCTAATGCAATGTGCTGGAAGAATTCTTCGCAAGCTTTCGCTGGAACTACAAACCCCGGGGGAACAGGAAAACCTTTAGCAATCAGTTCGCCAAGGTTCGCTCCTTTTCCCCCTGCTATGGCAATATCACCTCGTCGTACATCTTCTAATCCTAGTATCTCAGTGCCCATGCTGATCCCCCATGTGGACATAATTTGTGGTACAGTAGATTTAACTACTCAATCTCCTTCCTTCCACCTTCAGTCTATCCACCTGAGTATTTACCGGTAGATTAGTGAAAAGGTATTTTATCATCATTTTCCCAAAGATTTGAAGATTTATCTTTAATAGAAGGAAAATTTAAAAATGGTTTAAAATCAAGGAGAATGGATTTTAGAATGGTTTAAAAATTATAAAATGTAGGATGAGGGGGGGAAGATATGAGATGTTGTTCAGCTAAACCATTTCAATAACATACTCCACACATCACTGTTCCATAAAGCGATTAAAAAACATATAAAAACAATCCATAAATAGAGTTTTACTTTTTCCTTACTGAATCTTTTCTCTTAAAGAATATGATCATCTATACACCGTATTCATTCATCCTAAACTTCCTCTGCACCCCTGTACCATGGATTAGACGAAGTTGTGAGGAAAAGTATAACTAATCAAAATTTTTAAAAAATCAAACTTTATCTTTACCCGATAATTTTTTTGAGTAATAATTTTGGGTCTTCTCCGTCCTCCGGATAAACTGCTGTACTAATGTAAATTTCTCCCCATTTATACTCCATGGCCAGTGAAAAGATCCTTTCTTTAACTTTTATTATTTCATCTTTATTTGCCTGTGGAAGTATGAGAAGATACATTTTATAGGCATAATTTAGTAATTTGTCATAATAGCGGATATTTTTTTCCAAAAGATGTAAAGAAAGGGTTCTCCCAGGCAATAGTTTACTTAAGCCACGAGGAGCAGAAGAGCTTAAATTAATCCCGAGAATTCCAAAACTATACATAAATCTTTTTGACCGGCTGATCTCCTCGCCAATCAATCTAAGCTCCCAATCAAATTTCTTTCTTTTCCGTTTATTTCTAAACAAGAGCATCGAAATCTTTTTCACTATTGTTATGATTCCAAAGAAGGGCAAATTTTCGTTTATCGACTTAAACCCCTTGCTATACCCTTCCCTCTTTTCCTTTAGAGCTTCCAACTCTAGATCAGATACCAACCGCTCAATCTCTCCATGATTCAGCTTATTTGTCATCTAATTTAACGTTTTTTTATTTTTAAACAAGATGAAAGTCTCAATAATTGAGACTTTCATGATCTTTACAATACTACACCGTAGCACCTTGGCTAATATAAGATTGGGTATCTATATTGTCAACTACCCCTTCAAATTATGGGCTATAAGTATTGAGAAATAGGAACCATCCCCTCAAATCATAACCGATTAAAATAACAATATAAATTGATTTTAATTCATTGAATCCTGTCTTCACATGCATCCCCTCACTTTTACAACTGTGCCAGTACTCTCAGAACAGCTACTTGCCGAAGAGTTTTTTAAGCTTTCCGCCGATTCCCTCGATGGCGTCCTTCATGCCTTCGGTAGTTTTTTCGACTGTGCCCTTCTTTTTACTCGGTTTCTTTTCTTCAGGTACTTCAACCCCTTTTTTCCCTGCTTCAATGGCAGCAACGCAAGGATTTACATCTTCTCCCAATTTGCCACTAGCCAATACAGCGGCAATGCCGATAGGACCGAATAGCATGATACCCCCGACTGCTTTTCCGAGAGTAATGGCTGTCTTTGCCGGATCAATGGCAAGTCCGGGTTTGGCAAGGGTACCGCTCAGCTTAAGGGGCTTTGCCAATTCCCCAAGGTTCATGCTAAGTTTGCCAACACCGCTCACACCAACCCCCTTTTTGGGTGACGGCTTCATTGAAAAATCAAGTCCTTCTGTCTTCAGGTTAATCGTACCCTCCCCTGCCACGCTCATCAGGTCTGTGTCAAATACTAGCGCAGTGCTGTCAGCAATGCCGTCTTTGATATCAAAACGGCTGACTAAGCAATTTATCTTGGTATGGTTTTTATCTGTCTTTCCAGGGTTAAAGAGGCGGAAAGCGATTGAAGCAAGATCGGCCCCTAACACATCAATGTACTTGTTGTTAATACAGCCTACGCCCAGGATGACAATCACCTTCCCATTGAGTCCTGCCATCAGTTTAGCTGGAGAGTTCCCTCGTCCGCTGACGTCCATATCCAAGTCGAGATCACCCTCCATGATGTCTGTTAAAGCCAGCTCTTTTAGCATTTGACCCAGATCTAAATGGTCGATCTTGATGGTTGCTGACAATTTAGCGGTATCACCCTGCGGGAGCAGATTGAGATGACCAAGCAATGTGCCGCCACCTACCATTGATTTTAACGGCTTAACCGTAAGATCCCCATCTTTCAACATGAGAACGGCAGCAAAATTGTTGAGAGCCAGCTTGGGTAAAAGAATCTTACCTGCCTCGAACTTAATGTTGGCATCGGCTCGTTTGAATACTTCCAATGGGAGAGGATCATCTGGAAAAACCTTATCACCGCGTTTTTTCTTTTGACGAGGCTTATCTTTTTTATCATCTTTCCTTTCATCCTGCTTCAATAGGGAACGCAGATCAAATCTCTTGGATGATATATCTGCTTTCAGGTTTGGTCTTTTGTCGGCGAGGTTTATCTGTATCGTGCCTCCAAGATCGTTCTCGCCCAAAAAAATCTTGAGATCAGAAACCTTGTAGACGTTGGTTGCAACATCAGAAGCACAGCCGGATATGTCAAACGGCCCGGTAATAGGCATCGGTTGTCCTGCAAGCTCTTCAAACTTCCCCAGATCCTCGCCCTTAACTATAAAATTGAGTGCCAGTCCCCTACCCTTCATGATATCTCTGATTGTGCCGTCTATATTGAAAGTTGCACCTCCTGCCGTGGCTGTGAGGTTCAGCGACGCTGTTTTTTCTGGATCAGCTAAAGCCATCAGGGAACCTGATGTTCCCTTGATTTCAAAAGGATTATCGTTGTAAGCACCTTTTAGATCTATCTCCATTGGACTGGAAGCACCCGCAGACTCAACACTCAAAGTTTTTAAAATTGCTTTGTATGTTTTGCCTGATTTTCCGTCCTTGAATGTCAATCTCCCATCCTTAACATGCACCTGATCAAAGGTCAGGGCTGAAAGATTAAATCCTTCATCTGTTTTCTTTTTCTTTCGTTCCTCGTCCTCACCCGCCTTCGCTGTTTCGAAGGTGAGATTTGACTTTCCTGATGCGTCAGTTTCAATGAGTATATCCGGCTCAACCACCACCATCTGGTTTATCTTGATGTTCCCAAGGATCAGTGGCAGAAGTGCCACTTTTACTTGAAAATATTTGATCTTTGCCATCTCACGTCGCGAACCCCAAGGCGCATTCTGAAAGCTCACACGCTCCGCCATAAAGGACGGGGTAAATCCAATCTTGAGCTCAATGTCACCACTTAAGATCAGTTCCCTGCCAGTGGCTTCTTTGGCAGCCTTGGAGATTTGTGGTTTGAGTTTGTTGAAATCGTAAGAAGAAAGAATGATATAGACCGCAACAATGAGCGCGATAATTACAGAGATTCCAATGCCAAGGACCCATTTTATTTTTTTGCTCATCGCCTATCTCCTTTTCTACTTTTAGTTAGAACTAAATCCCAGGGGCGTTTGGTACGCTTATATTTTGACCTTCCTTGATTATGACGTTCGATTATTTTGGATAAATTTTGAGATGAACCCAAGTAATATAAACCGTCTTTAAGAAATCGTAGGATGTAAACGTATTAGGGCATGAGATAATGTCAAAAGGGGCAGCTAAAAAGACTGACCCTGTTTATTCCTGGCTGGGACGATCCCGCCCCTGGGGGGGAACTCGCGACCTTCCCGCCATGGCTGGCGGGAAACGATGTTAAATTCAGATTAACACAGAGAAGCGAAAAGAAACAATAATTTCAAAAGGTTAATTCACTTTCAAGAACAAAAGTGGACACCATTAAACCCCCGTAAACAGGGGGTATTTTGGGGCATTTGTTGACCAAATGTTGACCAAATTATCGTCTCGTCTCAACCACTGAGATTTGTAGTTTTAGGCAGAATAACCTGTGGACCTGAAATAGGGTTTATCGCTTTTGCTCCTATTGTCTGTGCTGCGCTAAGCAATATATCATCAGCAGCCACAAATAGCATCTCTTCTTCAAGCTCATTGAACAGATTGAATGTGGCAAGATGGATTGCATCCAGGGCTCTCAAGCCTAATGTTCTTCCAAGTCGCTTGACGAGAGCTTCTGCCTCATTAAGTACCGCCCTACCAATTTTTTTAGTGTTAAGCCTAGAATATTCTTTATAAAACCCATCAAGGGCCTTATTCAAATCATCCTCATTGATCTCATTCATTCTTAACCTTCGATGCAGGGCACATATGAATTCCAGTCTGGCAAGCTCGGAAATCCATACTTCATTATTGAGATCTGATATAATGGAAACGACAACATCGGTACCCTCTTCCCGGTGAAAAAACTTGACCAGTGCCGAGGTATCAAAAAATAAAATCATATCCGATCCTCACGCAGTTGGCTTATGTCATCTGACAGTGATCCAGGGCACTTTTTCAGGATTTCCTGCACTTCAAGATATGCGGGCTTTGCATCCTTTGAACGGGTGCTCTTTTGTTCCTTTAGGTCCAGCACCATTTCATAAACATCCATAAGATCCTCTGGAGGCAAATCCTCAATCTCCTTGATCAATCGATCTTTCATTTGCATAATTTTCACCTCTGTTCAATTTGTTGTAATTTTGCCTGCCCGATCAGAACGGCAGAGTCTGTTACCCTTTTCTTTTGGAATGTCAATCTAATGTAACTTTAGCATGTTAAAGGTAAATAATCCAATGAAAACGATCACTATCCTCATACGGCCACCCATATCAAGCCGTCCACCTGGTTATCATGTAAGCATCGAGCGTGGAGTTGCTGGTCCAATGGGAAAATCAACTGACGGAAGATGCCGAAGAACAACAGGAAGGCGAAAAGAATAAATCTATCCTTGTCCGTATCAGGCGGCTGCGAGCTTTGGCTTCAATAGCCAAAGGACGTCCTATAGCTAAAATCCCTATGAAGGAACTTGAAAATGACGAATTAGCAGTTTCCCTCAAAAATTCCCGCAAAATAAAAAAGGGCTCGGAATAGGCATCATCGGCATTTGAAAGTAGTGGCGTCCCCAAGGGGACGTGTAAAGTATCATCGTTGCTCAAACAGCTTGATTTTATCATATAAGGGGTTGATCTCAAATCAAAACAACCACTTCAATAAAAGCACCGTTTCAAAATTAGGCAGTAACTTTTATTCTCTCATTTAGCGATTGAGAATACTGGTATCGGCTTCTCTAGGCCTTTAAGCAAACGCGATGGCATCTCGATGATCTGGAATTCTGAGACTAACTCAGATGCTACCTTTTCAGTAATCAGTATCTGGCCTGAATCTGCTTCTGATGCCAGCCGCTGGGCAATATTGACATCCTTGCCTATGACAGTGTAATCAAAACGCTTTGGGTATCCCACGTTTCCCAGAAACATGCTGCCGGAAGTGATTCCGACACCAAGGCCAATCCCGCTTATCGCTCGATTTTCAACACTCCAGCTCTCCCTGAGTTCACAGAATCTTTTTTGCATTGTAACGGCGGCGTGTACAGCAATTTTTTCCGGCTCATTCATAGATATGGGAGCACCAAAATAGGCCAGCACGGCATCCCCGATGAATTTATCCAGCGTGCCTTTTGAATGGAATATGATTTCAGACAAAACCCTGAAGAAATCATTCAAAAATGATCTGAGGGTTTTCAGTGGGAGTTGCAGCACCAGGGGGGTAAAGTTTCGGATGTCTGCAAAGAGGACCGTGAAGTCTCTTATTTCACCCATGTCCATCGGGTCTTGCCCTTTAGAGATCAGAATCTCTGCCACTTCCGGTGCTACATATTGCTCAAAAAGGGTGCGCATTCTCACCCTTTCCGCCCTTTCTTCCATAATTCGAAGGTTTTCCAGTGCCATCCCTGCCTGGCTGCAAATCACGGAAAGCAATTCAATATCGGCCGAGCTGAAAGGAGACCCTGTTCCCATCCTACTGATATTCAATACCCCAAGAGGCCTGTCTCTCGTCTTCAGGGGAAAAGAGATGGCGGCATCGATATCCTTGGCCTTCATAAAAGTAGCGAGTTTGGGATTCTCTTCAGGACCGCCATTGATAATCAGTGGTTCACCACTTTGGAATACCCTGCCCGTAATTTTTTCCCCAGGCTTGATTCGAACCTTTGAGACAATATCCCCGCTAATGCCTTTAGCAGCAGCAATCTTAAGACAGCCTTCCCCTTCGTCGTAAAGCATTACAGAAACTCTCTGTGCCACCATCTCTTGCGCTACGGTTTCGATCAGTGCATCCAGGACTTCCTTTCTCGATCGTGAGAAAACAAACCTTTCACCAAGCTTGTACAGGGGAATCAGGGTCTTAAGGCGCGTGTTTTCTTCAGCGAGTCCGGCCTTTTTAAAAGAATCCTTTACAACATGTACCAGCTCAAGGGGTGTAAAAGGTTTCCTGATAAATCCGCTGAAACCCCCTTCCATCGATTCGATGGCCGTATCCATGGTCCCGTGGGCCGTAATTAGCACCCCGATGAGTTCCGGTTGCCTCTCTTTGAGGGTCAGAAAGGTCTTCAGCCCATCCATCCCCGGCATCAGCATATCCGTAACTGCCATATGGAAATTTTCAAGGCCGGCGAGTTTTACAGCCTCTTCACCGCTGGTTGCACGCTTCACCTCGTAACCTTCTTGTGTAAGCACCTTCCAGCACAAACGTACGATCATCTCTTCGTCATCGACGACCAAGATTCTTTTGGGGATCACAAGCCGCTCCTCTGAGTGAACATTGAATATTGACGATTGAAAATTGATCAGTGAAACTGGAAACTAGAAACTGGAAACTTGGCAAAGTCATCGCACTTTTACCTGGTCTTTCTGATAAAGGCATGCCAAATTAAATCTGAAAGCTCTTCAGCCAGTTTGTAAACATCCAACTCATATACTTCTTTCATTGTTTACCCCAGTTTCGAGTTTCCAGTTTCAAGTTTCGTAATAGTTCAGCTATATTAGACAGGATAACAGGATTGACTTGATTGTTTTTTCATCCTGTTGATCTCTTGGTTAAGATCCCTGGCCCTACGCTTTACTTCAACTCTTCTCTCTCCAAACCCC